>Ga0194118_10000038_pt1 | contig 231586 bp, 160 predicted proteins | sample TA2MahsurfametaG_2_FD_148662 | JGI IMG/M metagenome (GOLD analysis project Ga0194118, IMG submission 148662) | Freshwater microbial communities from Lake Tanganyika, Tanzania - TA2015013 Mahale N5 surface | ecosystem: Environmental > Aquatic > Freshwater > Lake | place: Tanzania: Lake... | reverse complement strand
TTCAGCAAACGGAACCGCCTGCCGTCCACCAAACTATCCGTCATGAAGTCCATGCTCCAGCCTTTGTTAAGCCCTTGGGGAACAACCAGTGGCTGTTTTATCCGCTGCGGGAGTCTGCGTTTGGTGCGCCTACGGATATTGAGCTTCAGCATCGTATACACTCGGTATATTTTTTTATGATTACAGGTCAACCCTTTTCTTCGAAGCCGGTAGTAACACTTCCAAAAACCAATGGAAGGGTGTTTTTGTACCAACTGATTCATGGCATCGATCAAAGAACTATCATCCCGCTGCACCTTCTTGTAGGTCATTACAGATCGGGGGAGAGACACCAACTTGCAGGCCTGACGAACACTCAGATTCTCCTGAACCAGGAGTTCTACCGCCTCTCGTTTATCGTCAGGCCGCCATACTTTTTTGTGAGTACCGTTTTGACTGCATCGATTTCCAAGGTCAGGTTGGCTACGATGCGTTTTAGCCGGGCATTTTCCTCCTGGAGGTCTTTCATGCGGGCTACATCACTAACTTCCATGCCTCCGTACTTAGCCTTCCAATTGTAAAATGTGGCATCACTGATACCATGCTCACGACAGATCTCTTTAACCGATCTGCCGGATTCCTGCATCTGCAGAATGGAGACAATCTGTGCCTCCGAAAAGTTCTTCCGTTTCATGTTTAAACCATTTAAGTTAGGAAATTTCTCCAAACCCGACTGGTTGAAATATGGGGAAGCCTACACTAACTAATAAGCTGGAACTGAAACGGGGTACTTACAATTATATCAAACATCTATACCAGCTTTGTAAAAAATGCACCATGGAAGCGATAATACTGACATTTAATATTAACACTGAGTTGAGCCTAGTTGACAACACAAAACTGCTGCTGAAGCGAACATCACTTTCCGCCTTTTAGATTACATATGTGAGCAATAAACTTGTGATATTTTTTTTACGTTTATAATATTTTTTCAATTTATTAATAATTTATGGTCTGCATTCATAAAAACATCATCAAAAGCAACCGTAAAGCAAACATCATAATTTAAAGCAAAAACTTCTGCTATTGCTACATATATAGTTGTATTTACCAATTCAAGCGTTCTGCTTCTCTGGTAACTCCTTCTTCGTTTTCAAACCAAGATTCTTTAATTCGGTGGCTTGCTGAAGAAGATTACCTTTCCCACTGTTCAATTGACCTTTGGCATCATGATATGCTGCAGAGGCTTCTTCGATTTTTTTTCCAATAATATTTAAGTTCTCTACAAAACCTACAAACTTATCATATAACAATGCCCCCCTCTTGGCTATTTCAATGGCGTTCTGATTTTGATATTCCCGCTTCCAAAGATCAGAAATCAGTTTCAGCGAAGTGATTAGGTTGGTTGGACTAAGCAGCAAAATTCGCTTGTCGTAGGCAAAATTCCACAGCTCAGAGTCTCCCTGTAAAGCTGCGATATATGCTGGTTCACTGGGTATAAACATCATTACAAAATCCAATGCATTGACATAGTCATCATATCCTTTATTACTCAGTGTAAGTATATGTGTTTTCACTGCAGTTACATGCGCTTCAATCTCTTTCTTTTGTTCATCGGGATCCGCAGCTGCAATCAGTCTAGTAAATGCATTCAGTGAAACCTTTGAGTCAATAATAACTGACCTGTTGTCTGGGTATTTGATCACAGCATCAGGCCTCATTTTTTTCCCTTCAGAATCTGATATAAGCGGTTTCCCATTTTCATCCACTAATTGATGTTCCATGAAATATTCTCGATCTTTAACTAGTCCGGATTTTTCAAGGATACTCTCAAGGATCATCTCGCCCCAGTTTCCCTGTGTTTTGGCCTCACCCTTCAAAGCCCTGGTCAGATTATGGGCTTCTTCGCTTATAACCTTATTCAACTCGGCCAGCTCCTTCACTTTTTCTCCAAGCGAAAATCTTTCTTTAGACTCCTTGTCATACACTTCTTCAACTTTGGTTTTGAACGCTGTGATATTTTGTCCGAGAGGTTCGAGAATGGTTTTGAGGTTCTTCTGATTCAGTTCTGTGAACCTCTCTGATTTTGTTTCAAGTATTTTATTGGCGATGTTTTCAAATTCCAGATTAAATTTCTTTCCCAACGCTTCCATTTCTGCTTTCTGGGTCTGTAGTTTTTCAAGTAGCACGTCATTACTTGCTTTCAGCTCTGCCAGCTGATTGTTTTTATGTTCCAAGTTCTCTCTGTTCAATTTCAAATCAGTCTGAAGCTCGGTAATAGAGGTATTTTTATCCTGTATCAGAAGTGCTGTTGCTTCTTGCATAGAATTGGATCTCGAAGATTTAGCAAGAAACCAGCCTATAAGGATTCCAATGAATACGCCTGCAATGAGATAGATGATAATACTCATATGAAGTTTTTTTATTAGGATTAATCAAATGTATTGAATGCTCTCACAGTTTATAATAATTGATTATTATATTCTGTATTTATGCTTCACAATAATTATCAAGCCTACTCAAGAACATATCTGTATCAAAAAGAAAAGCATGTCTGATGATCTCAAACTTAAGTTCTTCACTATTCTCTTCTCCATTTGCAATCTTTCTTTCAACTTCCATAATACTAACATCATCTGTGAGTGAAAAAATCTCGTTGACCAGATCAAGCATAATCCATGGCCCTACTTCATAAAAGTCATATCCTGAATATATCTCAGAGCGAATTTTATCATCTGTCTTTTCAAGTGTTGATAATTCCATCTTAATCTTAGCATAATTGTTGGCCAATACTTCTTTTGCCTTAGTCCTTGAATTGATGCCATTTATTTTCCCATCCATAAGATCAAGTAAATTGGCAATTCCCTCTTCTCTGTATTTTATAAAATAATATTGTAGATTATTTAATGGAATATTTGAGTGTGCCAAAGAAGATGCTTTCAGAATATTCCAATGATCAATTGCGTGCATCAATTCATGCTCCCACAGATTCATTTCAGGCAATGATGAAACCTTTTTATCAATGAAAGCGGAATAATAACTAAGTAATTTCTGATCAACTGAAAAGAAATAAATTCCCTTACCTGGATTTGAATATTTATATTGATAACCTGCAAGAGATGAACTCATCTTATAATTCGAATAATCAATACTGATATTTAACGACTTGTAGTGGTATTCCTTTAGTAAGGGCCACATTCTTGATAGCGCACTCTTAAACAAGTCAACAGTAAAGTTTTCAATCCGTACATACAGGGCAATATTGCTATCACTTAAATAAGATGGTAATCCATCCTCTGTTTCCCCTTTTATATATCCAGGTAGCCAAGAAATCCATTCCTCCTCCAAAAAACTATCATCATCTAGTGGATGTGGGCTCAAGTAAGCGTTAATTTTTACTTCCTCTAATTTTTGCATAATCAATTTATTTAATTCCCCAGTGATGTGCAATTAGGACCATCGCGAGTGAATCTAGCTGACAATAGGATTTTAGTTGCTTTCTAATTTCCTCACGCTGATTATCCGTAAGGCTATTGTCAAATCTGATTCGGTAATAGGCTCGCATAGCCGCAGTTCCTATTTTTACCACTTCGTCACCTGTTTCTTCTTCTCCGTGGACAGCGAGCAAGTCATAGGGATCAATGATCATCCCTTCACTATCTGTGGATTTATAGTCGGAGAAATGTGGTAATTCATGGAGATAGGGATAGTTCTCCCATATTGCCGGAAGCACTTTCTTGATCGAGGTACGTCCTTTCATGTCGGGATGAAAATAATGGTCTTGTGTCATCCTGTTCATGTCGACGAGCCTGCCTTCTCTTTTTGTTGTACGGTCATGTGTCATTCTGACGATCCATTCTTTAAGCCTATCATTTTCATATCCGTAAATATCCATTTGATCAAGAATGGTTTTAAGGACTGTATTTTCATGTGTAGCCCACATAAAGGGTGTCCCGCTGTCGCCTATTGCTTCCATCAACGCAATGGCAAAGTCGAAATTGGGAAAACCATCGCCATCGTGCAGCCATTCCCTGTGGATAGGCGCAGCACCTTCTCTTTCGATGGTGTGCAGGCTCCATTGGAAAGCCAGTAATTCGTAAGGTCTCATACCGGCGTGAAAAGGAATTGCCCCAAGATAGGTTTCAAAGTCAACACAAAAAATCGGATAACTAAACTTACCACTCATGTTCTTCAGCTCCTCAGATTTCCATTCTTCTCCTTTTTCTGTGTATTCCAGCTGAATCAATTGACGCTCTCCTCTGCTTCCATAAAAACCCTTTGCATTTTTCAATCGTTCCTTATCGATATCAAAGAGAGAGCTTTTCCCTTCTGCAATCAACTCATCCAGATAAAATCCATTGGCTGCACTGCCAAGAGCACCTCCATAATAAAGATCAAAAATATGAGGATTGGTAGTGGCCATTTCACCCCAGCATTCTCCAAATCCGTTCAATGTTTCTTCCGGTGTTCGGAACTCACAAGTTTTGCAATTTTTGGTAATGCAGAAGGTTTCCTCAGCTGAGTCATTGTTCATGATCTGAATGAGTTGTTCTGCTTTGGCCCTTACTGCAACCTGCAAATTCAATACCTCCTCTGTAACATCTCTTTCTGACAAGATACCTTCTTGCAGCAATCTGCTTACCTGTTCTGCTCTCTCAGGATGATCTTCATACAGGAATCGTACAGTTGGTTTTCTGAACCTGGGTCTTTGTTGAGCCGGGAGTTCTTCATTTTCCCTGTCATCTTCCACTGTATCTCTTTCAATCGAAAACCATCCGGCTAGTCCATCAATGGTTGTTCTTTTGGCTTTGTCGGGCATCAGGAGAGAAGCGCGAATATTCATCTCAGGATAGGCTTCTGAAAGTACCAGGTATTGATAGGCTACATCCTGAATGTATTTTTCGAGTTTTTTTCTTTGAGCTCCCGCATCGTCATCTGTGTCATGGCTTTTGGATTTCACTTCAATGAGATGAAGTTCATTGCCATTCTTGATCAGGATGTCCACCCGCACCAGTTTTTGACCGGCTGTGATAGCTGCCTCAAACAAGATACAATTCTCCTGCTCCAGTGCTATTCTGGTGGCTTCAATGGCCTCGGCAGAATTACCGGTGATCTCGATTCCTTCCGGGTACAACATGTTAGCCATATGCCCAATAAGGTATCCGTTTTGTGCGAGCATTTGCATGTACTCATTCGTATCATGGGCTGTAGGGTAGCCTCTTTTCTTGTAGAGGAGTTTCTGGGAACAGGATGTTGCCAGCTGAAAATCCGACTTTGAGAGGTACATGGTGTTTATCGTTTTTTCAAGGTTACCAATGGGGATACGTTCACATAGTGTTCCATTCTCTTCTTCAGTTCAAGGCCATCAACTGTCTTTAAAATACCACTCCTGTGTTCTTCTTGGGTGACTTTGATGGTCATCCACAACCAGAGGTTTTCATACAACCAATGATCAACCATATGGCCTTCGTTGAAATCACAGGCCTCATAGGCCTCATGAACTGTCTTCCCAATCAGTTGGGCACCAATAAAGTGGTCATCGGTTTTCTTGGTGTTCTCTGAAGTTACCGCATTCAGAGACAAAATTCCGGAGGGAATACCACTTTGTTTTCCTACTCCCCAGTATCCAAGACCCAGTCGGTATACAAATGACACCAAGTGTTTTTCATCCGCCTGATTGTCAATGAAGAGTTTCAGAACCTTGAGTTGGAGTCGGAAATGGGTTTTCCATTTTTCCTTATTCTTTCCCCATACACCATCTCTTTTGTTCTCAATGAAGAACTGAATCGGGTCTTTTACAAGGTGATGGTCTTTTTCTGTTGACTTTTTTCCTTTTTTAATTGTCTGGTTCATATGTACAATTGTAGTTTACAGACTATAGAGATCAAATTCCTTCACGCCATTCCTTTTTCGCTGGTTTCCGGTTCTTCTCCTGAGTTCATTCCAGATGGCAGATCCCTTTGGGATTCCCCATATTTTGAGTTCAGGGTGGTAGGTTTCAGAACTTTTCACATAAAGGTTCCCAATCCCCACCAGTCTCATCAGAAAGGGTTCTTCAAATCGCATGCTTTTAATCCGGCAGATCTGGAGTTCCCTATGGTCGACAGAAAAGACACCTTTTTTCTCGGTGATGAATTCATTATCGATGGAATAGGTCCAACAGTTCAATTCAAGGACCTTATACAGGGCAATGACCGGAGGGATGATCCACATTATACCGGCGATGCCGAAGATAATCCATCCGATATTGATCCATTGTGAGGGACGAAGTATCATGTTTACTCTTTTAAATTTAAAACCGGGGTTTAAGCTTGTAAAAGCTTAATGAGTATGTTAAGTTTTGTATGATAAGATTTAAATCCATGACGCTTGACTTTACTGTACGTAATCAACATCAAGAATTGCAACCTGTATCCCTCGAGATAATAAATTATCTCTTAAGATCAGTAAAATCACTTTTACTCGCTCTCCCCCCGGTTTATGATGTTAATCAACCAATTCTGCCACATGGTTCCACTGGTCCAGTTCATCCTGAATCTCATCAATTTCAAGAGACAATTCTTCAACAATCCGGTCTCTTTCCTGAATACCGATGTCACTCACAACGTATTTATCTCCTCTGTAACTGTAAGACTCTTCAACTTTTCCGTTGTCGCAGGAGAGTTCTTTCAGTTTCTCTACCAGGTTTTTCAATTCACTCAATCGAAACACTTTGTGGTGAATGGGTCGGTTGGTTTTTTGAATCCTGGTCTTGATCTCCACCAGTTCATCGGTCAGAACCCGTATTTTTTTCAGTGTCTCTTTTGGTTGGTAAGGACGTGTATTCTCATTCAAAATATCTACCGTATTGTACTTCTTGAGACGGTAAAACTCTGTATTGATGTTTCCGATCAACACATTTTTCTTCTTAAGGGCGTGTTTCATTTTCATAATCTTCTAGTTTACTGTTATTTAATCTTTCTGAATATGTTAATAAGTTGCCTGCGGTATTTAAAAAAGCGAGTGGGTGGATTCAAACCACCGAACGGGACCCTGCAGTCTCACGATACAAACAGGTCCTCGGGTTAGAGTATCGGCGGGATCACCCATGATACATCTATTGTTGTTCAATGTATATCCCTGTATCATTTTCCCCTGAGTGTCTCCCTTCCTCATTCGCTTTATTTACACGGGAGAGGCTTTGGACTTTTAAAATGTGAGAATCTTCACAAATTATTTTATAGGTTTTTAACATATATATAATATAAATATTTATAAATATGTAATAAAGAATTAATTATATTTAATATCTAGTAAAATATTTTTCTGCAACACAGTATTTTAAGTTGAGTTACGTTAAAAATCATTCGTTGGAGGTTACGAAATGTATATCTGATGTTATTTCGAATGCTGATTTGAATTGATTCTTTAACTTCAGGGCTTAGCACTTAATTCAGCTTGATATAACCTTTCAGTAAATATTTATGCTAATAATACAATGGCGAAAATTTAGAGATAGGGAGGCATCACTAAAAGAGAGAGAGAACGCATATGAATACATTTATAATCATATGCTTGAAAAAAAGTATGACAACTGGAAAAATCACTTTAAAAGATGGTTGTTGAAGTTCCCCGAAATAGAATTTGATGATATATTCAACCCTGTTTTGACAAAATTATGGGTTAAATCTATTAGTACTAATGTTGAAGCCCTTCCAGAATATAGAAAAGAAGATGGTATATACTCCTATATATTTGTATGTTTAAAAAGAACGCTTTTAAACGTAGAAAGAAACCATAGGGGAGGTGTACATGATCCATATGATTATATTATTGAATCTTTAGAAAATGTTTCAACTACTTTAAGAGATATTGAAGATTATGAATTAGGAAATCTCCTTAAAGAGGCTTTCAAAGGGCATGATACCTTTTGTACAAATATATTGTTGCGTTTTTATGTAGAGGGTTATGAATATTCAGAAATGAAGACTTGTTTTATAGCTGAATATAGTGAAGTAAGGATTGAAAATTTAAGATATCATAAAATGACGTGCCTCAAGAAATTAAGAGATTTTATGGGAATCAAATTAAAACAAAAAAAGAAAAACTAATAATATGTATTACTATTATTATAATGATAAACTTTACGATAAATTTCTTGATATATATTTTCTCAAGTTGAGCTATACAGAGAGAGAATATTTTTTATCTAATTTCAAGGATGAAGTCTTAAAGGAGGAAATTTATAAATTGACAGATTTATTCAATAACTATCCATTTCGTCATTCAGCTATTATAGAAAATACGCATGGTTTTAGTGAAAAAAAGAAAATAACAAATTGGCAAAAAAATTATTACTTGAGTATTCATCGTGCTTATCAAGATTTACTTTCAGAAAAAGATGTCAATATAAATAACTCTGATAGTTCTAGCTTGATAAATATTTACAAGTCACTATCAATTAATAACTCTTCATTTATATTTTTAGTCAATTTGACAAAGGAGGTAAAAGCAGATACTGAAGAGAGTGATTCTCGTGCCACTATACTTTCGGATATACTTGCGTATGATATTTTAATAAACAATCCTGAGAAAATAGAGGGGTTAAAAAATGTAGAATCGGAAGGTATCAGTAATAATATGCAGAAACTGACTCAGGAGGAAATAAAGAAACGCGTAGCAGAGCAGTTGGATAAAATCAGGAGTATTAAGGGTTAGTTTTAGAGGGCTAAAATTTTCTTGTTTTAAATTTTCACATTTCCATTCAAGTTGGTGTCTCCTTATTAGAGACAAATGCTGATCAATGGCATTGGGATTTTAAGTCAGTCAGATTAATCGCAATGGCTTGTCTTAAATGATTATTGATTATCAGCGTATTATAAACTTGTAAAATTTAAAAAATGCAACAGGAGCTAGCAGTAATTAATGGGAACACTGGATTTGTAAGTCGGTTACACAGGAAGTTGAATGCTGGTATGCATAATATGCGTATCGCACACAATGTGAGAAATAAGAATGGTTACAAGACATTTTACTTGTTGAAGGATGGGTCTGTTGTTTCTCATAGAGAATGGCACCAGTTGGGGAGTCCAAACTATGTTGTTGTCGGTTCAAAGAGCGGCTGTGAAGGCCATTGGGCCAGAATAATCAACTTACAATGAAAGGGTAAAGAAACCCTGATCAATTTTTTAATTGATTCTTGAACATGATTTTTCAAAACTAAAGAATGAAAGCAAATCTGAACAGCATCCTCTGCAAAAGCATCGGCCAGGTATATCTTGAAGGGAAAGGTAGATCTTCTCTCAAATTCCAGGGATTTAAAGCCAAGACCGACCTCAATTTTCTTGAGACCTTTTTTAAGATTGGTCAAATGGAGGCATTTCTACTTTCAGCATTTGCCTATCGAAAAATCTATGGGGATGAATCACTTTCCCTCAAAGATATCATTGAATGGTTGAAAATTCCTTGTATTGATCCAGTCCCGACTATATACGAATCCATTAGTATGCTGATTCAGAATGGCCTGGTATCCAGAGAAATCAGCCGCTGGGAGAAAAAGGAAGGTCAATTTATCCTTTCTGAATCTGCCTATAAAACAATCCTTACCGGCGACACTAAATTTCTTGAAACCATTGTAGTCGATAATTTCCACGCTCTTCTTGAAAAGACCATTTCTCTGTACAGTGATCTGAGATCAGATCTCATCGAAAGTGAAGATTTCCAAACTAAGTTGCATACATCTATTGAACAGTCTTTTCATTTGCCCGAATTGCAATGGATATCCAAGTATGAACTTGACCTTAATGAAAAATTTTTGTTCGTCATCATGGCGGCCCATTACTTGTATTATCCCAACCGGTCAGTAGATGCAGAACGTATCCTTCAACGCATTGAAAAAAAATATTACCTGATCTCAAAAGATATCATGAATGGTAGAAATGCACTTGTGAAAAACAACCTCATCACATTTGCTACCAAGGAATTCAAGAGCGTTGATGAAATGAAACTTTCTGATTTTGCTTGCGAACACCTTGGCTTGCAATTGGATGAACAGTCTGGCAAGGTTAATCTTGAATACGGACAATTGATCTTCCCTGAAGAAATCGAAAACAAAGAGGTATTTTATAATCCTTCTGTTGAAACTCAAGTTCATTCCCTTGACAAGATCATTGAGGTTTACCACAATCAGCCCAAAGGCGAACCTATTTTTAAATCTGTTAAGGTCTTGATTGACGGTCCGAGTGGAACAGGAAAAACTCAGACCATTTTGAATCTAGCCAAGAAATCTTCAGCAATTATTTATGAAGTAGGCCATCAATTGAAAAACCCCTACGTTGGCATGACCGAGGCTGCTTATGCTGGTATGTTCAAGGAGTATTATCAATGTTGCGATAAGTTTTCTAAACAGGGTAAGACTGTTTGGTTTGTCATCAATGAATTTGAAGGCTTGGTTGCAAAACGGATTGCGGCTGAGAGAGCAGCAGATTTTATGGTCAGTACCGCAACCAGTATTTTTCTCAAAGAAACCGATTCATCCAAATTCAGAGGGGTAATGCTTTGTACAAGTAATCATATTGATCACGTAGATTCTGCAGTAATGAGAAGGATGACCATTAAAATCAATATGGTTGAACCGGATAAGCAAACACAGCATAAAATCTTTGCTAGTCGCTTTTCATTTCTCCATGAATCTGAGATCAAGCAACTGTGCACACCCTACAGTCTCACTGGAGCCTCCATTGAAAATGTATTCGAGAAATATACGCTCATGCGGAAAATTGGTCAACTCGAGAATAAAAGACCAATTGACCTTTTGCATGATATATGTTCCCAGGAAATCTCTTTGAAATCACCCGCCCGCAATCCAATTGGATTTGGGAATAAAAACCAGTAGATGAAAACACTTATTCTCCATCCCTTAGACCAGTCAACTGATTTTCTTTTGCCTATTCATGATGAATTTGATAACAGCACTGTAATCAGATCAAGCGATTTTGACACTGATATCCCGGAAGAAATCAAAACACATGATAGTATCATAGCGATGGGTCATGGCTCACCTAGTGGATTGTTTTCTGTTGGACAATTTCATTCAGGAAGGACTTTTGTTTTGGATCAGAGGGAAACAGAAATTCTTCGATCAAAAAGTAAAAATATTTTTATCTGGTGCTATGCCTATGAATTTGCAAATAAATATAAAATACCATGTTTCTGTACTAACATGTTTATTTCAGAAGTACCAGAAGCCTATTATATGGAATTGAAACAGGTGTCTGCGCTGATGGTCGAGGAGTCGAATACATGTTTTGTTCGTGAGTTATCATCCTGCATTCACCTCCCTATTGAAGAGATCAAAGATTGTTTAATGAAAAGTGAATATGCAAAGCTTTCACAAAAAAACCCAGTGGCAGCATTTAATTTCGAACGCTTTCACTTGGTTAACCTGAATTGATAATATTTTAATATATGTTGGAACAAATTATCAATTGGATTGATAGTATGAGCACGATGGAAAGATTCTTCTTTTTTTACTTTGGAATTCTATTATTTATCTGGCTTTGGAAAAGTGAAAGTTCAAAGAGTGATAAATCTAGTTTTAATTTATTTAAGCCTCATCCGAAATATGAATTGGCTGTAAATAAGAAAGCATTTATTTATGAAGTAGTAAGATGGGGTATGCTCAATCTTCCATATGAAGGGGCGGATCAAAAAAGAAAAAGTGTAAACATTGAAATCTCCTACTATCCACATAAAAAATTACATGGTACTTATTCTTCTTTTCAAAATAAGATCAAGGTATATGTAAATAATCATGCTGGTATAGATGAATTGATAGATACAATACTTCATGAAGTAGTCCATCAAAAACAAAAATCTTTTTATAAAAAGAATTTTGAAAAGAGATACTCCAAGCTGCTCGAAGAAAAAACATATGCTAAACATCCGATGGAAATTGAAGCTGTACAAATGGCTACTGCTTATACACCTTCATGTAAAAAATATCTTATCGAACAGGCTAAACTGCGCATTCAACAATGAAATCACTACTTTTCTTAATTTAGTTTCCTTTATCTGTTTTTTCAACGCCAATTGAGGGGTACTGGAGGGCAGATATCAACAAAGGTCAATATCAGGTCATACTCAATATCACCGATAGTGGTAAAATGATCATCAGGAATGTTGAATTAGATCATCTGTCTCCTTCTTGTAAACCTGATATTCAATCCTTTAATTTCAATTACAGGGTATACAATCAGTCGGCAGAGAGTATAAAATTGGTGGTATTTTACCCCAATACCAGTTCTAAATTCGAATGGAACGTATCAGCTTTATGCAAAGGTGAGCAACAATTCGACTCCTTTTCTTTATCTGGGAATCTAAGTGCCATATTGCATAGGAGTAATGTGATGAACCTAAAATTCATTTGCATCAATCGGCCTGTCCGTGATAATTCGGTGTTGTTTATATATCCTACAACTGGTGGAGGAAGAGTTGAACAAACCATTTCCTCGAACAGAATAATTAACACTTCCAAATACATCAATGTAAAACATGTTTATAGGATTATTGAGCATGAAAGTGTATCGACCCCTTAATTCTTGGACAAAACGGGGTTAGGATTTGAGACAATTTCGGGTATTTTTTCTGTTTTACAAGGTTGATTTGTTTGTGCGTACTGGAGTAAGAACTGCTCCGGGGATTTTTTCCCCAGTGCTCCATGCTTACGATGATTGTTGTACCACTCGTAATAGCGGCTGAAGATCATCTGTGCATGGTAGATGGATTCAAAATCATAACGCTCTACCACTTCACGCTGAACATTGCTGTGCAAGGCTTCGATGTAAGCGTTTTCCTCGGGAGTAGCCACATGGGTAAATTCCTGATTCACGCCCTTCTCTTTTAAAAACTGCCTTACCACTCCGGCAATGAACTGTGAGCCGTTATCGTTTCTAAGCGTTATGTTTTCAATCCTATATTCCATCAGCAGCAGGGATAGCAGCACTATCACATCTCTTTTTTTGATGTTAAACCGAAGCATGTGAGTCAAGACCTTGCGGCTATACGCATCAATAACAGTCAACAGCAGCGCATTACGCTGGGCTCCGTGGATATGGATGTATTTGATATCCATGCAAAGGTGCTCCAGCGGCTTTTCCGCCCGGATCTTCCTAAAGCGAACAAACTGTCTGGGAACACCAATAGAGCCAATTCTGCGGTTAAACAGCAGGTTATGGATCTTCATCAGCCGGTAGACTTTCTTATGGTTGATGATATATCCCTATTGCTTCAGCTCATCCCAGACGTTCTTGTACCCATAGCAGCAGAACTCCTGTTGGAGAATCGATTCTACGTCCTTTACCACGGCTGTATTATCGATCAGCTCTCCATCTGAGGTAACGGTCATTAAAATGGGTTTAAGGCCCCGCAGACCATCTCCCCGCTTGTAGTAGAAGCTACTACGGGGCACTCCTGACCAGTTCATAAGATCTTGCTTGCTTACCATGGGATGTGATTCAAACTGCTTGATTACCTCGACCGACGCTGCACTAGGGATTGACTTTTTTTTAAAAGCTCAGTCTTGAACTCCAGTTCAATAGATTGCTTGGCCACTATGTTTTTTAATACCCGGATCTGCTCTTCCAGGGCGTCTACATCCGGGTTACGCAGCCTAGCATAGGACTTAAGGCTAGCTACCCCGCCTTCGTTAAAGTTCTCCTTCCACCGTCTAAATACTGTAGGAGACAGGTTGTGTTTACGAAGAGTGGCGGTAACACCAAATTGATCTGCTTCATTAATGATAGCTAGTTTCTCTGAAGCCGAGAAACTCCTTCTGGTTTTTGACATGTTTCTAAATTTACTGACTTAATTGTTTTTACAATTCTGTCCAGTCATTTAGGGGGTCAATACACTAGCCTAGAGCCATTGAGCACTTCATGCGATATGGCGACTATTAAAGAAGGTAGGTGATAGATAAAAAATATAGATCTATTTTTAATCAAGAACCAAGGTTCGGTTCGCAATTGATTATATACGATTAAACAATCGATCTTTGATGTAGGTAGTTAGGTATTGGTGCTTAAAAGGGGAATTGTATATATTCGTATACGAGTTAAAACGTTAGAAATAAATGGCTTAGATCCTATTGGTTCGATAGGTCGTAGGCTCCACCATTATTCCTATCAAGTGATTTACGAGGGAACCTAATCGGTTCCCCCTTCATCCCGAATCACCATCCAGAAACCCTTACTGGTATTGTATTTGAATAAGTTAAAGTGATATAAATAAATAGATTAGACTCTATTGGTTGGATGGGTCGTAGCCTCCACTTCACCGCAAGGCAGAATAGAATTATTTGTTCTGCCTTTTTTTATTTCGTTTCAAATCTTTTTTTGGTTTTAGTCAAATAGTTTCGATTATATCACTAGACATTAAAATAAATAAGGATATTGGGGTTATCTGGTTCGGCTGAAAGTCTCTCAAGTGATAGTAAAACATTATCAAAGCTTGCAAGTCAAAAACCGCATTTATTATGCCCGTAGATATTTAAATAGTTAATTTTTTAATTAAAAGAGTTTCATTCGAATAATTTATTATTTGTGGACGATATTCTGATTATAGGAGCTGGTGCAGCTGGAATGACTTCGGCTATCAGGGCTGCTCAAAGGGGAAAAAAAGTTGTGGTCCTGGAAAAAATGGACAAGGTGGGTGGTACTTTATCACTTACTGCTGGGCACATAAGCGGCGCTTCAACCCAAAGACAATCATATGCTGGTATTCAGGATACACCTGACAGTCATTATAGTGATATCGTACGAATTTGTCGGAATACCATGGATCCAACTATCACTCGTAAGGCAGTCGATCTTGCTTCCTCCACCATTGACTGGTTGACAGAATTGGGATATTCTTTTCACGATAGAACTCCTGCTATTATTTACGGACATGAAGCATATTCTATAGCACGAACCTATTTTGGAAAGGAGGATATCCATCCGAAAATGCAAGAATCTGGACAAACTATTTTACGTTTATTGTTACCCTTATGGAATGAGCAAGTTCATAAAGGGAACATACGTTTACTCATTAGATGTAAATTAAAGCAGATCATTGTTGATAAGAATTTAGTTGTGGGTATTATAGCAGAACAAGATGACAGGGAATTCATCCTTACAGCGCATCATTATTTACTCACCACCGGTGGGTATGCTTCCTGTCCCACCTTTTTTGAGAATTGTACTCCTGGAACCTCGAGATTGATGTCTGCAGCTAATCCTGCTTCCACAGGTGATGGAATCAAAGCTGCACTTCAAATAGGTGCTGTATTTCAGGGCGCGGAAAAGCAAATGTATACACTTGGCGGAATTGAGCTTCAGCCGGGAAGTGGCAGGATTAATTTTTGGGAAGCATGGGCAAGAATGAGTAATAGCATAGATAGAAAACAGCGTGAAATTTACGTCAATATCCGTGGAGAGCGTTTTATGAATGAATATGACTGGTCAGTCGATCAGCGAGAGCATGCTATATTATCGCAGCCCGGGAAAAAATGCTGGGTTTTATTTGACCAACGCGCATTGTATGACGGAGATTCTTTAGTACCTCAATGGACAACCGATCAAATGGTGCAAGAAAGTTATAGGGAGCAAGCAGTTTGGCAGGCCCCATCTCTGAGGGAACTGGCATTCAAGACAGGCTTACCACCAGATGCTTTGGAGAAGACAGTAGATAAATTCAATGAATCTTGCATTGCAGGATTCGATTCTTCGTGGGGAAGGACATACCTTAAACACCCACTAGATACTCCGCCTTTTTTTGCTGTTTTAGTATATGCCTATGCCTTAATAAGCTTTGGCGGAATACAAGTAAATAATCAATTGCAAGTTATGAGAGAGGGAGGGCAAACTTTTAATAATTTATATGCTGCAGGAGAAATTCTGGGGGCTGCAGCAACCAGTGGTCAGGCATTTTGTGGTGGAATGTTGCTAACCCCGGCAATCAGTTTTGGTAAATGGCTAGGTGATCATCTGTAAGCAGAACCTATTGAAGAGAATTAATGGTGGAGACAATTGTCTGTCGCATTACTTGCCATCTTGCTTTTGTTTCTACAGGTGTTGTAACGACTCGAACTTGCTCAGGCAATGGATGACGAACTAGCTGATCAATATAAGGTAGTAGAGGACTTCCCAGCCATCTGAACACAATTGTAGGTACGGTAAGTTGTTGAACATGCACAGCTTTTTCATGTTGAAAAGCAGCACGATAAGCCCTGGCATAATCAGGTCCTGCCAAAATGTAATCCTGCATCATTTTTTCTATGATTTCATCTGGGGGAAGTTTCTCAGAAATTCGATGTTTTTCATCGGTACTGAACCAGGGAAAGAACAAACAACTTTTTTCTACCATCTCGCGTAGTCGGACTAGATGTGAACCATCTTTTTCCGGATGGAGTGATATGAAATACCGCTCTAAAATTTGCTTTCTCATATCTTCGTCAAAATGCACAGCATTATCCAGAAATAATTGCTGTACCCTTTTTGGATTAGCAAGTGCATAGGCAATTGCTAATTGTGAACCTGTAGCAGTTCCATACAAATGAAAAGAAGTACTTTTCAGATGCTCACGGATCGCTTCGATAAAAGGGCAATAATCACTTATTTGTTCAGCAGCTGGGTACAAAGGATCAGAATACCCATATCCGGGTGTATCGGGCGCCACTACCTGAAAATATTCTGCAAGTAATGAAATCAATCCTTCCATCCTTCCTGAATGTTGGGGGGAGGGATGCAAGAGCATTAGTACGGGTCCCGTGCCACAACTTCTAAAAAATAACTGCCCACCATTAAAGTTTATAAGATATTTCTGAATTGGGATCATATAATCATGAAATTAGTTAATTTTATTAACTAATAGTATTTGTATGTGGAATACACGTTATGTACTGGATTCCCGCCCCATAGGTCTGGCCACTGAAGCTAATTTCCGGAGAGAAGAAGTTTCTCTTAGAGAGCCGGGGGAAGGAGAAGTGTTAGTAAGGGTTCATTATATATCAGTTGATCCAGCCATGCGGGGCTGGATGAATGAGGGCACTACGTATGTACCTGGTGTTGAACTGGGTGCTGTAATGCGCGCATTTGCGGCCGGCGAAATCATCGATTCTCGCCATCCGAATTGGAAAGTTGGGCAGATGGTGACGGGGCTGTTGGGGGTACAGACTTATGCAATGATTAATGGTGAGTACCTCACGGAAGTAGATATTAATTCCGCACCACTTAGTTGGTACTTAGGTGTTTTGGGTATGCCAGGCTTAACAGCTTATTTTGGTTTGCTAGATAAAGGAAATCCAAAACCGGGTGAAACAGTTTTGGTCAGCGGTGCTGCTGGAATGGTGGGGTCCTTGGTAGGCCAAATTGCTCGTATCAAAGGATGTCGGGTGGCAGGAATTGCCGGGGGAGATGATAAATGTGCTTTTCTAAAAAATGAGTTGAAATGGGATGTAGTGATTAATTATAAATCAACATCTGATTTACCTGCTGCTTTGAAGGAACATTTACCCGATGGGATAAATATTTTTTTTGACAATGTGGGAGGGAATATTTTAGATGCAGCACTAACCAACCTTGGACGAGGATGTCGTATCATTATCTGTGGTGCAATTAGTCAGTATAATAATAAGACCATTCAGGGACCTTCAAACTATATGAAGATTATTACTGCACGGGGTACTTTAACAGGTATCATAGTGCTGGATTACTTTGACAAAGCGGCGGAAGCTCTGAATGATTTATCCGGCTGGTTAAGGGAGGGAAAAATTATTTATAAAGAACATATTATTCCGAGTATTGATCAGTTTCCATTTGCTTTGAATCTATTATTTACTGGTGGCAATATTGGGAAATTATTATTACGCATTCCAATCGAATAAAATTAGCATTTTCCTACTCACTTTGCTGTTAATGCTTTTATCCAGCCTTGGGGCGCGAGACACCATATCGGCGATATGTGTCCGCTCTAAAGTTTGGTCAAGAAAAAATGCACATAAAGTGTGAAAAAGGGATTTTTTTCAAATGAAAATTTTAATAGTTACTGGAATCTAGGGGTATATTAAAGTTTAATAGATGTTGCAGTCTTCACCCTTATGTACATTGTCTTAAATCAATTGACTTTTTTATATTTGTATCTGAAAATGTAAATGAATATGAATCCAACCTCTTTCTTACCTGGAAATAGAATAAGCTTGGCCCGTAGGTTTCTAATTCCCATCATCGCCAGTGCTGCTGCCATCCTGTTCGGCGGATCCTTCACGACAGACCCCGCAAACTCGGATGCCATCGTGGGCGTATGGAAGACCGGCGAGGGTACGGCCATGGTCCGCATCTACAAAAATGGGGAAAAGTATCAGGGCCGCGTCGTATGGCTGAAAGAACCCAATGACCCCGAGACGGGAAAGCCCAAGGTGGACAAGAATCACCCTGAAGAGGCTTCACGGACCCGCCCATTGCTGGGATTGATTAACGTCTGGGGATTCGTCTACAAGGATAATAACACCTGGGACGAGGGCAACATCTACGACCCCAAGAATGGCAGCACTTATTCCTGCACCATCCGTATGACCAACCCCAACACCCTGGAAGTGCGTGGGTATATCGGAGTTTCTTTGATCGGCCGGACCGATGTGTGGACGCGTCAGGTCGCTAAATGATCGACAGGTCGGCAAAAAAGCCCTGCGACGTGCGGCTTTTTTACGATGCCAAACCGGGTCAGGGTGTGACGAAGCTCAGGCTCACCGCGAAATACACCGGGTTGCCGAGGTTGGAAGTAAAGTAGCGGTTCTTTGGGTACTTTGGTTTGTATTCGTTCATGGCATCGAAGCGCCAATTGTATCGGAGCCCTGCCTGTGCGTTGAGCCAGATGAACCCGGCCAGTTTTTTGTCCCACATGATCCGGGGTTTCAGCTCCCCCCGTTGCAGATAGATCATGCCCTTTGGGCTATTGGCCAGGTTCATCCAGAACTGGTTGCCCTCGAGTTCGAAACCTGCCTGCAGCATGCTGGATGTGGAGAAGTTGTAGCGGATATGTCCTCGGGCAGGCAGCAGCAGCTCCATACCCCAACGGTCGTTGAAGGTCCGGTTCCACAGCAATACAGGCACGTGGATGACTTGTCCGGCGCGGTAAGTGCGAGCGATGCCCGTGCCGATCATGTTCTTTTCGGAAGTCTTCCAACCGTAGATCGCCGTGCCGCTCACCGTCAGTGCCTTGCCGCTGACATCTCCCATGTCGTGGAAGATGCCGTTGGCGTCCAGGCTGCCCTGAAGGATGAGGAAGTTTTTCTCGTTGAGGGGTTTGAAGATGGTTGTGTTGATGCCGACGCTGGTCATGGTATGCGTATTCAGTGCCTTGGCAAAGAGGTCGTTACCCTGATTGTCAAGGGCAAAGCGGCTGCCCCAAAAGCTGGCCCCCAGCTGCCAGATGACCTGATTGGTTGATACGACCGGGATGTTCACCTGCGCTCGGATGGAACCGACTCGGTTGACGTGGAAGTCACGAAGGGCCGGTAGCATGGCCGAGACCGGGATGCCAGGCATGTGGAACTCTCCCAGGTATTCGTAGCCGATGCTGACGATGCGCGTCGGCGTCTGATTGAGTACTTTCTGGTTGCAGTAACGCTTTACACCCTGAGCATCGCCGAACTGGCTGTAGTCGAATGTATCTGTCGTATCCTCTTGGGCGAGTAGGGTATTGCATGCCAAGGAAAGGATCAAGAAATGTGAGAGTCTCATAAGCTTTTACTTGGTTTTGATATTCACAAATGTAAGATGCCTTGAGGCAAATTTGTTCTCTCAGGTTCAAGGCGGTACCATAGTTTTTGCACCATTCAGAGTCTACATTATGAATGATGAGTCCTCGAGATATTACCGTGCCTGGAGTACTGCATGCCACGACAGCAAATTGGGTATATTTGGGGTTCGAAAGTTTCTAGATGCCAGTCCCTCAAAAATCGAGAGTCCTCTTTCTGCTATTCACGGCCGTCTTGCCGTTGGTATTCTCGGCAGTCCTGCTCATCGGAAGGGTCTTTATCCGGGAGCTGATGGGCGGGCGTCTTTTGGTGGAGGGACATATGACTGTGCTTGTCCATCGGGATGAGGTTCGATGGCATAAGCCCGGCAAGGAGGCTATCCTTCAAGGTCGTCTCTTTGATGTATCATCCTTGACGGTGGAAGGTAGCCACATCCGTTTGCGAGGCCTCTTCGACGATGACGAGACCTGGATGCAGGAGGCCCTTGCCCACAATGGTGGAAAAGGCAGGGGATCTGGATCTACCTTGCTGCAGCGAATCCTGCTCCCTTGCTTGGGCCTTGTCTCAGAATTAGATACCCATGCCCATGAGATGACGTTTTCGATAGCTGTGCTGGTGGAAGCCTTCCCTGGATATGCCATTTGCCGGACTTCTGCTGGCCACCCCTACGCGGTCTTTCAGCCACCGCCGTTCTATCGTCGGTATTCTTGAATAGCAGGGCGCGAAGCTCGTGCCCATTTTTCTAGGCAAAAATTTTAAGATCATGATAAGAATGGCCTGTGCCATCCTGTGCATTCCTGTCTGTCTGATCACTATGTCAGACGCTGGAGCACAGGTGGGCACAGACACTTCGTTCAGTAAGTTGAACGAGGTCGTCGTTACATACAATAAATGGGAGGTGGACCGCGACGAGCTGCCGAACCGCGTGGAGAAGCTTTCGGCCCGCGATATCCGACTTCGCAACCCACAGACGGCGGCAGACATGCTTGCCCAGTCAGGTGCCGTGTTCGTGCAGAAGAGTCAACAGGGTGGTGGCAGTCCTATGATACGCGGCTTCGCCACCAATCGGGTGCTGATCGTGGTAGATGGTGTACGCATGAACAATGCCATCTACCGTAGTGGCAATCTGCAGAATGTGATCAGTATAGATGCCCTTTCGTTGCAGGATGGGGAGGTCGTATTCGGTCCCGGCTCCCTCCTTTATGGGAGTGACGCCATCGGAGGGGTCATGGACTTCCACTCCCTCAAGCCCATCTATTCCGACAGTCCACACCTGCGCTTTTCAGGTAACGCCCTTGTCCGTCATGCGACCGTCAACGGGGAGCGCACCTGGCATGCAGATCTGAACTACGGTAAAGGAAGATGGGCTGCGGTGAGTTCCGTCACCCACAGCCAATTCGGAGACCTGCGTATGGGTAGCCGTGGCGGCCCCGACAGCTACCTGCGCCGCCAGTACGTATCGCAAATCCGTGGCGTCGACAGCGTTTTTCAAAACCCAAAGCCTCAGCTGCAGCGTTTCTCTGGCTATGGGCAGCTCAATCTGCTACAGAAGATCTCCATGCGGACAGGCAGCCAGTCAGAGCTCCTCTACGCCTTCACTTACGCAGGTACCGGCACCACACCCCGCTACGACAGGCTGCTGCAATATAGCAATGGTATGCCCCGCTTTGCCGAGTGGGAATATGGACCTATGCTATGGCGGATGCACTCGCTTACGTTCACTAATAGCCGAAAAAATATTTTGTATGATGCGTCCCGTATGGTGGCTGCCTTTCAGGACTATGCCGAGAGCCGCATTCAAAGGTCGCGGGGCAGCCTTTCTAGGTATGTGCAGTCAGAGCATGTGAAAGCCCTCAGCATCAATTGGGACGCGTATCGGCGCTGGGACTCCCTCGTGCTCAGCTATGGCCTCGAGGCGGTACACAACCGTGTGGGGTCTGGAGGTGTGCTGACGAACATCTCGTCCGGACTGGTGAGCCCCCATGTTAGCCGATATCCGGATGGCAGCCTATGGGGTACTACCGGCGCATATGCCAGCCTGCGACGCGATTTCGGGGGGCGTTGGTTATTGATGGGAGGGCTCCGATATGCCTACAACCGGCTCGACGCTCGATTCGACACGGTGTTTATTCGCTTTCCCTTTCAAGAGGTAAGGCTGCGACAGGGAGGACTCACCGGCAATCTGGCCGTTGTCTGCAAGCCTGCCCGATATTGGCGCATCACTGGCAGTCTTTCTACAGGCTATCGGATGCCCAATGTAGACGATGTGGGTAAGCTCTTTGAGAGTGTACCGGGGTATGTGACGGTGCCGAACCCAGAACTTCAGCCAGAGTATGCGTGGAATGCAGAGGTGGGTGCCGAGTACGAGGTGCCAGGCATCATACGGGTGGAAGGTCATGCCTTCCGCACTCGCCTCGAGGATGCCATTGTCCGGCGGCCCTTCACCTTCAGTGGCCGCGACAGTATCCCCTTCGCGGGTGTGATGAGCCGGGTGGAAGCCCTGCAGAACGCCTCGCAAGCAAGGGTCTGGGGTCTGCAGCTCTCAACCCGCTGGAAGCTGTCGAAGCACTTGGTGTGGATCGCCCATGCTAACTGGATCCGCGGCGAGGAGACGGATGATGCCCGAGACGTGCAAGTGCCGTTGCGGCATGCACCCCCTTTTCATGGCAGTATGGAGTGGAGGCAAAGTCACCGGCGTTTCACGTTCGAGCTTTCGGTGATGTACCAGTCCAGCGTTCCACCCGAGCAGATGCCGCCATCAGAAGCGCTGAAGGCAGATATCTACGCAAAAGATGCACTGGGTAGGCCCTATTGCCCAGCATGGCATGTGTTCAACCTTCGGGGGGAGTGTCGGGTGGGAGAGAAGACTTTCCTTGTGGTGGCATGGGAGAATATCTCTGATCGCCGCTACAGGCCGTATTCGTCCGGCATCGTGGCTGCCGGCAGCGGGGTAGTGGTCTCCCTCCGGTATGGATTCCAGAAGACTTAGCCAGCCCCAGAAGCGATTCGCCTGAATTCATATCTTCATATGTGCGCTTCAGGTCTTTCTGTGATGAGTGGAAGAAAAAAGCCGGTCCTTCCCGCATGCATGATCCCGACAAATCTTTTTGACAACGGTATGAGACAAATCGTCGCCTTCCTTTGCATGATAGGTTTCATTTCAACATCCTCGTACGTCCAGGCACAGGGCTTGGCCGATATTGTGAAAGCGGGTGCTGTCGCTGATGGGGAGACGGATAACGCCGCCGTGATCCAATCCGTGATCGACCGAGTCTCTGCCCGGGGCGGTGGGCGTGTGGTGGTGCCGCCCGGTAACTACTTGAGTGGGCCACTGGTGCTGAAGTCGGGCGTGGAGCTGCACTTGCAGAAGGGCGCCAGGCTGCTGGCCAATCCCAAATCGACCCTGTACAACCAATTGCCCTGGATGCGTGGCTTTCTCTCTGCCCATGGTGTGCGAGATATCTCTGTCACAGGGCAAGGTGTCATCGACGGGCAGGGTCAGGAGTATATGCTTGACCTGTTCCGTAGGCTGCGCAGCGGAGAAGTCCAGCAAGACAGCATCTGGCTGTACAAACGGCCCGGTGGACGTATCATGAATATCTTCTTCCTTCAATGCCGGAATGTCCGCGTCACGGGTGTGACGCTGAAGAATTCCACCGACTGGGTACAGGACTACCGCGACTGCGACAGCGTCGTCATCGACCGGGTCACGGTGCAGAGTACAGCCTACTGGAACAACGACGGGCTAGACGTCACTGACTCGCGGCGCGTGCGCATTACGAACTGCATGATCAACTCCTCCGACGATGGCATCTGCCTGAAGTCAGAAGATCCCCGCCTCGGCTGCGAAGATGTGTACATCGACAGCAATACCGTCCGTTCCAGCGCCAGCGCCTTCAAGCTGGGGACGGCAAGCCACGGTGGCTTCCGGCGAATCACCTTGCGCAACCTGACCGTCTTCGACACCTACCGCTCCGCCATCGCCATCGAAGCGGTCGACGGTGGCCTTGTCGAGGACATCGACATCCGACATGTCCGGGCCCGCAACACAGGCAACGCCGTCTTCATCCGTCGTGGCCATCGCAACACGGAGGGAAGTCCGGGCATTCTCCGCAAGGTCCGCATCGCAGATGTGACAGCCGACATACCCCTCCTCAAGCCCGATCAGGGCTATCCCATCGAGGGGCCTCCCGACCACCTCAACCCAGGATTTGACCGGATGCCCATCCGTCCCTCGCATTATCATATCTACGGCCATCCCTTTCTCCCCTACAACCTCGTGCCCTCCTCCATCACGGGACTTCCTGGCTTCCCCGTGCAGGATGTCTTGCTCGAGGACATCGACATCACTTATGGTGGGGGCGGTGACAGGTCGGTAGCACGCATTCCTCTAGAAGACCTTGGACGTGTGCCGGAGAACCGTGCCCAGTACCCTGAGTTCTCGATGTTCGGTGAGCTGCCCGCCTGGGGCTTCTACCTGCGGCATGCCGAGGGCATCCGGTTTCATAACGTGACATTGCGCTACCGGGTAGAAGACTTCCGTCCAGCCCTGGTCATGGATGATGTACGAGATGCCCGACTCAACGGTCTGCATATTCCTACGACCAAGGAACTGCCCGTGATCCTGCTGCATGAGACACAAGCAGTGACGCTGGAAGGTCTCAAGATGTCGTATCCGCAGGACAAGGCCGTACGCAGGGTCAACCACGTCGTCCGCTGAGCCGAAAGACACGATGATCGACATGAATGCGAATCGGGACATCAAGATCCTTTTCTCCGGGATGGCGGGAGCCTTTCTGCTGATCGTTGGACTCACCAACGTCGTCGATTATCCGACGAACTTGGCTTTCGTAAGAGAGGTCACCCGTATGGAAGATCTATTCTCTGGCGAGGCCTTGCGCTGGCGACGCGTCGAGGCACCCTGGGTGCACCACCTGCTGTATCTGTGTATCATCATCTGGGAGATCGCTTGCGGAGCCCTCGCCTGGCTGGGTGCCTGGCGCATGTGGCAGGCCCGCACCACCGATGTGGCGTTGTTTCAGCGGGCTTCAGCACCTTCGATCTATGCCTATGGAGGCGCCGTGCTGCTCTGGTTCGGTGGCTTCGCCACCGTGGCGGGTGAGTGGTTCCTCATGTGGCGGGGCGGGGCTGTTGCTACGCAGGGGACAGCCTTTCACCTCACCGCCGTCTTCTTACTGCTCTTGATCTTCCATACGTCTGGTCATGATGCGCATGATCGTTCCCGTTAGTTTGATTCCATTGATCTTACCTGCTTATCCTAAGGCCACCCCGATCCAATCTGACAAGTCATGAAAAAGTCTTTGATGCAGCGGCTGCCCGCCATCGGGATCCTGCTCTGCGTAACCCTGGCAGCTGGCGCTCAGCGCGTCACCTGGCTCGATGAGCTTCCGCTGCAGCTGTTCTCGGAGGGGTTGCGTCCCGTGAAGGCCGGGCGCAACTATTCTGGCGACACCATGCGCATTGCGGGTGTGCGTCATTTGCGGGGCCTCGGGCTGCAGTCGGTCGCCGTGCTGCCCTTTCAACTCGATCAACGGGGTTTACGTTTCCAGGCCCTTGTAGGCGCCGATGACAAAGGCAATCCCGAGATCCCCGTCCGCTTTCTCGTGCTGGGCGATCGTAAGGTACTCTTCGAGAGTGGCCCGCTGCGGTTGGGTGCCGCATCCGTACCGGTCGATATCGACATCCGCGGCCTCCGGCGGCTTGGCCTGTTGGTACTGGACGACGTCGGTGGCGTGTACAACAAACGGACCTATGCCAACTGGGTAGATGCCCGGATCACCATGTCGGGCGATGCCGAGCCGCAGCCGGTGCCGAACGAAGGGGATCGGTATATCCTGACACCTCCGCCCTTCGAACGGCCGGGCATCACGTCGGCACGTGTCTTCGGCGTCAGGCCGGGACATCCCTTCCTTTACCGGATTTCCGCCACTGGCCGGCGGCCGATGCGATTCCATGCGACCGGCCTGCCCCAAGGGCTAACGCTGGATGCAGCCACCGGTGTCATCACCGGGAGGGTCGAAGCCACCGGTGACCATCTGCTTCGCCTGGTGGTAACAAACGACCACGGGCGTGATACGGCCACGGTTCGCGTCTGCATTGGCGAAACCATCGCCCTCACGCCGCCAATGGGATGGAATGGTTGGAACTCCTGGGCCCATCGCATCGACCGGGACAAGGTGCTGGCCTCCGCCCGGGCGATGGTAGATAAAGGGCTGGCCGACCATGGCTGGTCCTACGTTAACATCGATGATACCTGGCAGGGTGTCCGCAGCGGCTCGTCGCATGCCCTGCAGCCCAATGCCAAATTCCCCGACATGGCAGGGATGGTCGACTCCATCCATGCGATGGGCCTCAAGGCGGGCATCTATTCGACGCCCTATATCTCAACCTATGCGGGATATCCGGGCGGTTCCTCCGACCACCCAACGGGTGGGGAGACCCACGAGATGATTTCGAAGGACCGACAGCCCTTCATGCGCATCGGACCCCACCGCTTCGAAGCGTCTGACGCCCGGCAGATGGCGGCCTGGGGCTTCGACTTCCTCAAGTACGACTGGCGGATGGACGTCACCTCTGCGGATCGGATGTTTGGCGCCCTGCGAAATGCTGGGCGCGACCTTGTACTGAGCCTTTCGAACATCGCGCCATTCGACAAGGTACGCGACTGGGCGCGGACCTCGAACATGTACCGCACCGGTCCCGATATCCGCGACAGCTGGCACAGCCTGTACATGAACACCTTCACGCTCGACCGGTGGGGGCCTTACGCCGGGCCCGGCCATTGGAGCGACCCCGACATGATGATCCTCGGTAATGTCAGCATCGGGCCCGAGATGCATCCCACGCGACTCACCCCCGACGAGCAATACAGCCATGTCAGCCTCTTCGCACTTTTGTCGGCCCCCATGCTCATCGGCTGCCCTATCGAGCAGCTGGATGATTTCACGCTCGCATTGCTGACGAACGACGAGGTCATCGCCGTCGACCAGGACCCTCTCGGCAGTGCAGCGAGGCTAGTCTCGGACACCCTGGGGGTGCAGACCTGGCTCAAGCCCATGTCGGACGGCTCCTGGGTCATAGGTCTCTTTCATACGGCGGGGTATGGCAGGATCCCTCAGAGCTATTTCAGGTGGGGAGATGAAAAGCCCACCTCGTATACGCTTCGACTGGCGGACATCCAGCTCCCGGGTGACTGGTCCGTGCGGGATCTATGGCGGCAGCAAGACATGGGAAGAGCTTCGGATGGAATACGTGTGGACATCCCGCACCATGGCGTGCGGCTGATGAGACTCCGAAAGGCACTCTGAAGATCCTGAATGAACTTGAGGTATTTGCTTCCAGTTTTCTGGCCGCCTTGAATGGCTAGGTCTGCTTGAAGCGTTCAAGGAATTCGGGTAGAGATTTATCGGTGTCTAGTCCGAGTTTCTTGCGAAGCCGATAGCGAGAGATTTCGACGCCTCTAACAGAAATGTTGGCAAGCTGCGCGATCTCTTTGGAAGAGAGGTTGAGTTCCAGATAGGTACAGAGTTTGAGGTCGGTGACCGTGAGTTTGGGGTGGGCTAGCCGTAGGTTCCGCATGAAGTTGCCATTGATCTCGTCGAAGTGGCTTGTGAAGCGGTTCCAGCTGTCGTCGTTGCGTTCGATTTCGCCGATCAGCTGCAGGGTCCTTTTGATGTCGTGGTCGTCCTGTTTGTGTCGGTATAGTCTCTGCAGGGAGTCTTTGACCTTGGCAAGGGCCTCGTTGCGCTCCACTAGGTGCATGGAAGTGTCTGCCAGTTCTCGGTTTTTCAGCATGATTTCCTGTCCCAGTCTTTCATTCTGCAGCCGAATGATTTCTTTCTCGTTTTTTTCGATTTCCAACTGGTGGGGTACCAGCATCCGCCGCTGTTCTTCTTCGAAGCGCCTGCGTTGTCTCTCAAGTCGCATTCGCTGATAGCGATGCAGCCCGTATGCAGCTAGCAGTCCACCTATACAATATGCAATCCTGGCCCAGAATCCGATATACCAGGGTGGTCGTATGGTGAATGCGAATCCTTGCGCTTCGGGCGTATGCCCGGTGTCATCGCGTGTCCGTACTCGGAACAGGTACTCGCCTGCGGACAGGTTCGTGTAATCTTTTTGATGACGTGTAGACCATTCGCTCCAATCGGGGTCGTATCCTTCCAGCAGGTAACTGTATTCAACGGTCTCTGACGCCTCGTAGGTGGGGGAGGCGTATTCGAAGTGGAAGGCGTCGAAATTGGAGGGGAGTAAGGTTTTTTCGGCGGCTGCCTCATCTGTGCCTGGAGTAGGCGCATGCCCATCATAGAGGATGCTGTCCTGCGGCCCCAAGGCTACTGCCCTACTCAGGATGGGTGTTGGCCTACGACCACCCTGCAGGTATTTCTGCAGGTCCAAGTGTACCATGCCTTTCTCTGAGGCGATCAATACGTTCCGGTCATCGTATGGGTATACGTTCTCAAAGCCGGAGAGGATCTTTCCGTCCAGTTCGGGCACCATCCGAACCTGCAATCGTCGAGTGGTTGCTTCGGGGTAGATGATGCCGATCCTTTTCCCTGAACAGAACCAGATACGGCCCTTCTCATCCTCTTGCAGGTAACGCACTTCGCGGGTGCCCAGCAGGCTGTCGAAGAATGCCGATCTGCGGAACCGTTCTGTACTCGATTCGAATTCATAGACACCTTGTTGAGTCCCGAATACAGGTCTGTTGCGAACCTTGTAGACATGGTTGCCGAGGGCCGAAGGAAGCCCTCTGGTTTCTGTCATCAGCTCAGCTGCGTAGCTGCCATGGTTCAGGTCGGGTCTTATCCTGTAGATGCCCCGGTAGGGATGGGATGCCCATAAGATGCCATTGTTGTCCTGGATGAGGAATCGAAGAGATTCATATGTCCCCTTAAGGTTTCCTCTGTCTGTAAATCGCTGGCCGTCGTATCCGATTTGCTTGAGTCCGGAATAGGTGCCGGCGAGGATGTCTGGCGACGGACTTACGGGGCTTGTCGGTACGAAGATCCAACCGGCATCGCTGCTGATGCGGCTTGCGGTCTCTTGTCCTGGTGTCAGGCTGAAGATGCCGAAGGTGTGCGCGATGAGCAGAGCGCCGTTCAGTTCGTCGATCCGCCAGGTCTGGCCATCCGTCTGTCCAACCTTCCGGAAGGCGGACCTGGAGAAGGAGAGCTCCGGGCGTTCATTCTCCAGTAGGGCTTGGTACACACCGTCGGAAGTGCCCACATAGAGGTGGTGGTCGATGATCCGTGCCGAGTAGCCGGATAGCTCGTTTCCAAGGTCTGGCGTGATATATTTGATGGCAGCAGCGTAGGCAATACAGCTGATGCCGTTGTTGAGTCCTGTCCAGAGGTTGCCTTCTCTGTCTGGGAAGATACTGATTACGTTGTTGTCTTGAAGCCCTTCCGCCCGGGAGATATGCTGGATGAATCTCCCATTCCTGTCAGTAATGATGCAGCCCTTGGATACGGTGGCGAAAGCAATGGCGTCCCTTCCTATAGTGAAAGCACGGAAGATGCGATCTCCTGCTGCCTGCCCCTTCCATTCGGGGGCTGGAAGGAGGCTGTCGTTCCGGATCTGGCTAGCTTTGGCGTCGGTCGTGATGAGGAGCGGAGCCTCATCCTCCTTAGACAAGATGCCCGCCACGACTCGGTTGTGCAGGAGACTTGCCTGCGTCAGCGGGACCCAGCGCTGCCGTTTGAGGACAAGTAATCCCCTGTCTCGGTCTTGTGCGAAGAGCCTTCCGCCCGCCATTTGTAAGTGCAGCCAGGCGGTAGCAGCGGGGTAGCTGGTGAAACCCCCGTCGCGATACTCCAGTATAACCCTGTCGGAAACTCTGAAAAAGACGGATTCTCCCATCAACTCGATATCCCAGATGTCGGCAAAGCTCCGATCAGCGGCAGGGAGCAAGGTAAGGAGTGAAGTATATTGAAGCCTTCCGGCGCCATCGGCTTTGAAGAAGCCCAGCTCCCCTTGTCCGCCGACATAGATCTTTCCCTCTAAGCCAATAGCCAGTGACCGCATGTTCGTCCGATTCGGGAGGGGATACAGCTTCCAATATCCGCCGTCGAAGGTCAGCAGCCCCTCGGCGTTTGCGAAATACATCCTCCCCGACGCATCCTGGCCGATATCCCACACCTGCGTCCCTCCCCGATAGGTCTCCTTGCTGAAATTGGCAATCCGGGGGATGCCGATCGTGTTTTGCCCCTTCACCAGAAAGGGGGTCAGTGAAGCCACCACCAACAGCAAAAGCCCCCCCCAAAGGATGTTTCCATTCAACGAAAGACGGTGGTATGACATCGTTGGCCCCATGTCGAAAATCTCCATAAAGGTAGGGTGGTCTGGGATATGATGTATTATGGATGTAATAAAAATATATTGAAAATCAATCTATATTACCATATTGATGTAGTCATGATGTAGTTCTTTCCACATCATGATTGCCCATACCATTTAATATTGCAATTGTCAATCAGTGGTTATAATCAAATCAATTGCCATATGAGAATACCTATCTATCGAGGGCAGGTCCTGTTGGTCCTGTTGTTCGGTATCCTGTCGGCGCAGGCTCAACTGCGGCAGGTAGCCGGGACCGTATCGGACCCATCTGGAAAGCCGCTGGGCGAGGCCTCTGTACGTGTGGTCGGAGGCCGTACAGGCACATCGACCGATGCGTCTGGAAGGTTTACGATCACTGTAGGTCCAGAGGATCGTTTTCTGGCAGCGACATCGGTTGGCTACGAGTCGGCACAGCTGCCAGTCGCCCAGGAGACCCTACACTTCGTCCTACAGCCCTCGGCCACGATCCTAGAAGATGTAGTGGTCGTAGGATATGGCGTACAGCGCTTCACCCGTGTCTCGGGGGCCATCTCTACGGTGAAGGGCGCCGAGATCGAGAAGCTGAAGCCGGTCAGGGCCGAAGACGCCCTGCAAGGCCGGGCAGCGGGTGTGACGGTGGTGTCGACCGGCTCTCCCGGCGTCAAGCCGACGGTGCTCATCCGGGGCATTCCCTCCTACACGGGCACGGATCCCGTAGTGGTAGTGGACGGATCTATCCAGACCCTCGACGATCTGAACAGCATCAACCCCGCCGACATTGAATCAATGAATGTTCTGAAGGATGCCGCGGCTACTGCGATCTACGGTGTCAAGGGCGGCAACGGGGTCATCGTGGTGACCACCAAGAGCGGACGGCGGAATCAGAAGACGGAGTTCAGCTATAGTGGCAACTACGCCATGCAGGAAGTACTCAACCAGGTCGGCGTGCTAAATGCGACCGAATACGCTTCCATCCTCAACGAGGGCAGCATGGTCTCGGGCGGGAAGCTCGCCTTCGAGAACATCGCCGCACTGGGTGTCGGGACCGACTGGCAGAGCCAGATCTTCAAGCGATCCCCGATGCAGACCCATACCGTGTCCGCCCGAGGTGGCAGCGACCGTGTTTCCTATTTCTTGTCCGGCGGCTACCTGACACAGGAAGGCATCGTCGGAGGTGGTGACAAATCGTACTTCAATCGCCTCAATGGCACCGCCAACCTGGTGTTCGATCTGACATCGAAGCTGAAGTTCACATCCAATACCACCTATACCAACATCCGCAACTCGGGTATTCCGGAGAACGCTATCAACTCAGTCATATCCAATGCCCTGAACTTCGACCCCACCGTACCGGTACTCAATAACTTTCCGGGTACTTATGGCGCCTACAGCACGAGCCCCCGCATCCTCTCGGAGATCGTGAACCCCCTCACTCAGCTGCAGGACAGCTACAACCAGGGGCTCACGAACAAATTGTACGGGAAGCTTGAGTTGCAATATGAACCAATGAAGGACTTGAAGCTCACCTCCCGGTTCGGATACACGAATGCCGATGTCTCAGGCAAGGCCTTCACGCCGCTGTCCTACTACGGCGCCGCCCATATCAACTCCACCCTCTATGCCGACGGCACACCCCGGCCGGGAGCGCACAACAACGTATACGAGTACCGCACTCAGTATTTCAATTACACCTTCGAGAATTTCGCCGGCTACCACAAGACCGTGGGGGGCAAGGGGGCCCTCGACCTGGTCGCCGGGTTCTCCATGGCCAAGGTCACGGGCAGCAACCTCAGCGGCTCGCGTCAGGATGTGCCCTTCAACTCATGGGCCTTCGCTGACATTTCATCCGCCACGGGCATCGCAACCACCAATGGTCTCGACGTGGGCTCCTACCAATATGAGCGCAGGAACCTCTCCTACTTCGGTCGCGCCGACTACGACCATGACGGTCGCTACCTGGCATCCGCGACGCTGCGCCGGGATGGTTCGTACGCCTTCGGGGCCAACAACAAGTTCGCCGACTTCTTCTCCGGCTCCCTCGGATGGGTCGTCTCCAACGAGCAGTTCTTTAAGGCCAAGGGCATCGACCTCCTCAAGCTGCGCGGCAGCTGGGGCGTCACGGGCAATGAGAACGTGAACCCACAATATCAGCGGATCTCGACGCTGCTGTACGCGTACAACGTGGGCCAGAACGCTGGCTATACCTTTGGTAACGAACCTACCTCCGTAGGCGCTACCATTGCCTCCTTCCGGAACGACGACCTGAAATGGGAAAAGCAGGCCCAACTCAATGGAGGCCTCGACCTTCGGTTTGCGAAAGACAAGCTGAGCCTCTCGGCCGACTATTTCCGTCGCGATATCAGCGGACTGCTCTTCACCCCGACCCTCTCCCTCTACCTCGGCACGGCCGCCTTGCCGGTGGCCAACATCGGCACCACCCGGACGACCGGCTATGAGGTGACGCTCGGCTACACCGACAAGTTCGGCAAAGACTTCCGCATCTCTACGAACCTCACCTACACCCATGCCGACAACCTCGTCACCGAGACCAACAACGGTTTGATCAACGGTGGCGGCTACGGCATCCCCTCGCAGAGTGTGACCCGCTTCGAGAAAGGATTTGCACCCGGATATTTTTTCGGATATAAGACGGATGGACTGTTTCAGAATGCCGCCGACATCGCCAAGCATGCGGCCCAGCCGGGTGCGCAGCCGGGAGACATCCGCTTTGTCGATGTCAACGGCGATGGTGTCATCAATTCGGACGACCGCACGCAGATCGGCAATCCGTTCCCCGACTTCACAATGGGCTGGTCGCTCAGCATCGAGTACCGCGGTTTCGATCTGAGTTCCTTCCTCTATGCCTCTGTCGGGAATGACGTGTATCGCGCCTATGAGCGCAATCTCGCCATGACCAACAAGTTTCGCAGCGTGTTGGGCCGCTGGACGGGCGTGGGCAGCACCAACGACGCCAATACGCCCCGCTACACGTTCATAGATGCCAACAATAACACCCGCGCATCCGACCGCTATGTGGAGGACGGCTCTTTCATTAAATGGAAGAACCTGCAACTGGGGTATACCTTGCCGTCACAGGGCCTCTCACGCCTCGGCATCGGCCGGCTTCGGCTCTATGTGCAGGCACGCAACCTCATCACGCTGACACAGTATACTGGCTTCGATCCCGAGATCTCAGGCGGCATCTTCGATACGGGCCTCGACAGGGGGGCCTATCCCCAGGCCCGTTCCTATGCCGTCGGCCTTGACCTCAAATTCTGAAACCTTTTCAAAGTATCACATGGAAAAAAGAATATACGCACTCCTGCTGGCTTCGATCCTCTTCGTCGCGACGGGCTGCAGCAAGTTTGTGGACTACGATCCGCATGAGGACTTCCAGATCACTTCCGAAGACTACCTCAAGACCCCCGACGACTACCGGAAGATGGCCATCGGTACCTACAGCCCTCTGCAGTGGCTCTATGCCAATCCCGTCATCGGAGACGTTGCCTCCGACAACTCCGTCACCGGCGGTGAGAATGCCACCGATGTGATCGGCCTTCAGCAGATAGACGACTATCAGGTCAACCCTGTCAACTTCTACCTGACAGAAGCGTGGAGGTCTTGCTACGAAGGCATCAACCGCGCCAACTACCTGCATGAAAACAAGGTGAGGCTTGACTTCGCAGGCAAGGACGCCCTGTATGGAGAGGTCTACTTCCTCAGGGCATACTATTACTTCGAGCTGATACGCATGTTCGGCGATGTCCCCCTGTTCACGGAGAAGCGCCTGACGGCAAGCGACTCCCGCAAGTTCCAGCGCGCCCCCAAGGCAGACGTCTACAAGCAGATCGAAGCGGATCTCACCGAAGCCATCCGCATGCTGCCTGTCGTGAACGTGCAGAAGGGTCGTATCACGCGCCCGGCGGCCCAGGCCCTGCTCGGGAAGGCGCTGCTGTATCAGAACAAGTTCGACGCGGCCGCCGCGATGCTCGAGAACGTGGTGAACGGTCCCTTCTCGTTGGTAACGAAGTTCGGCGACCTCTTTTTGCAGGCAGGCGAGAACGGTCCCGAGTCGGTCTTCGAGATCCAGTACTCCAATGTGAGTCCCTTCTACGACTGGTCGAACCCAGGCCGTGGACAGGGTAACCTTGCCGTACAGATGTGCGGGGTGCGCAACCTCGGCGGCACCAGTCCCTACGCCTCCGGCTGGAGCATCAACCTCCCCACCAAGGAGTTGGCCGCCTCCTATGCAGCCGGTGATACGCGCAAGGATGCGACAATCCTCAACATCGAGGCCTATAAGAACGCCAACCCCGCCATGAACATCACCTATCTCGTGGCACCCTATCGCAACACCGGGCTGTACAACCACAAGTACCATCCGCGCAAGGGAGAGACCTCGGGTCAGATCGAGCTCAACTGGCTGAACAACTACCGCACCATCCGCTATGCCGACGTTTTGTTGATGGCAGCAGAAGCCTTCAACCGCGCGGCATCGCCGAACGATGCCAAGGCACAAGGCTATCTCAACCGCGTCCGTCAGCGTGCCTTCGGCGACAATCTGCATAATGTCACGGCAACGGGTGCCGCCCTTCGCCAGGCCATCTGGGATGAGCGTAGGCTGGAACTTGCCATGGAGGGTGATCGGTTCTTTGACCTGGTCCGGACAGGCCAGGCAGCCGCCAAGATCACCGGCTTCAAGGTCGGTCGCAACGAGGTATTCCCCATCCCACAGCAGGAGGTAGACATCTCCGGCCTCAACCAGAATCCCGGGTATTGATCGCGAACCGCTAAACCGAAACAAATGAATATAAGAAAATACCTCCCAGCCCTGATGCTTCCCCTCATACTCATGGGAGGCTGTCAGAAGGTCTCATACGAGGATACCGCCTTCGCAGAAGCTGGAGCCGCACCTGCCAAGCTTACCGCGATGTTCGACATCACACAGGATAACTCGGGCATGGTCACCATCTATCCGAACGGTGAGGGCATCGCCTATTACAATGTATACTTCGGCGACGGAACGACGGCTCCCGCCAAGGTCGAGTCGGGCGGAAACGTGAAAAGAAAGTATGCCGAAGGAAACTACGACGTCAAGGTCGTGGGTGTCCAGGTGAATGGCAAGACAACCGAGGCCATCCAGAAACTCACGGTCTCCTTCCGGGCACCCGAGAACATGGAGGTGACCGCTACCGTGGACCCTTCCAGCGCTTTCAAGTACAACGTCACGGCCAAGGCCAGTTACGAGACGATGTTCCGCATCTGGTGGGGCGAGGATCCCAACGAGGTGCCCAGGTCGTTCCTGGAGGGTGAAAACGTCACCTACACCTATGCGAAGCCCGGAACATACACCATAAAAGTGACGGCTTACAGCGGCGGTGCGGCCACCACGACCGTGACGAAGCAGATCACCATCAGCCTGCCCCTTTTGTTGCCGCTCGACTTCGAGACGGCCGGGCAGACCTACAACTGGATAAATTTCGACGGTGGCAGCACAACGGTCGTCAACAATCCTAGCCCGGGTGGCATCAACGCCTCTGCCAAGGTTGGACGCATGGTGAAGAGCGCCGGTCAGGTATGGGGCGGCAGTCTGATCACCCTGAGTAGCCCGATCGACTTCTCCGTCAACAAAGTCTTGCGCATGAAGGTTTTCTCACCCCGTGTGGGAGCCAAGGTTCTGCTCAAAGTTGAGAACTCGGCCAACGGCGGGATCAACTTCGAAAAGGAAGTTACCACTACCGTTGCCAATCAGTGGGAGGACCTCGTCTTTGACTTCCGCACCATCAATGCGGCCAATTCCTACAACAACGTCGTGCTGATCTTCGAACTGGGTACCATGGGCGCCGGCGGCCCGAACTTCACCTTTCTATTCGACGATCTCCGCCAGACCAACACCATCGACGAGCTTGTGCTGCCGCTGACTTTCGAGTCATCAGGCCTGGCATATGACTTCGTAAATTTCGGCGGGGGCGTGTCCAGCGTGGAGAACAACCCCTCCAGCGGCGGCATCAACACATCTTCGAAAGTGGGCCGCATGGTCAAGGGTGCACCCGAAGTCTGGGCCGGATCCTTCATCAGCCTCGTCCGCCCGATCGACTTCTCCTCCAAGAAACTCATGAAAGTGAAGGTCTACTCTCCCCGCGTGGGTGCCAAGCTGCTGTTGAAGGTCGAGAACCAGACCAACGGCGGCATCTTCTTCGAGAAAGAGGCCACGACGACGGTGGCGAACCAATGGGAGGACCTGAGCTTCGACTTCTCCGCCATCAACACCGCCGAGAGCTACCAGAAGGTCGTATTGATCTTTGACCTTGGTACGGCCGGCAACGGGTCAGCAAACTATACCTGGTACTTCGACGACATCCGCCAGGAAGTCAAACCCGCCGATGTACTGCAGATACCGCTCGACTTCGAATCATCGACGTTGACCTATAACTGGTTCAACTTCGACGGCGGCAATGCCTCCGTGGTCAACAATCCCTTCAAGACCGGCATCAACACATCCAACAAGGTAGGCAAGATGGTAAAGGGCCCGGGTGGTCAGATATGGGGCGGCAGCTTCATCGATCTTCCCTCTGCCATCGCATTCCCCTCCAACAAAACGATGAGGGTGAAAGTCTACTCTCCCCGCGTGGGCGCCAAGCTGCTGCTGAAAGTCGAGAACGCGACCAACGGCGGCATCTCCTTCGAGAAAGAGGTGACCACGACTGTGGCCAACCAGTGGGAGGATCTGAGTTTCGACTTCAGTGCCATTAATACGGCCAACAGCTATCACAAGGTCGTACTCATCTTCGACCTCGGCACCGTGGGCGACGGCACCTCGAACTTCACCTGGTACTTCGATGACATCCGATTCAACTGACCGGAATAAAACAGAGATATGAGAAACTTCATCCAAAGACTCTCCCGACTGCTCCTCCTGTCTGCAGCCTTCCTCAGCTCCTGCGAGAAGACGGAGTACGCCTTCGGCGACATCACGACACCAACCGGGCTCACGCTCACGGCCACCGTCGAAGGCGCCGACGCCACCAACCCGAACGGAAACGGTACGGGGCGTGTGGCCATCTCCGCCAAAGCCGACAAGGCCCTCACCTACAAGATAGACTTCGGAGACGGCAACGTGCAGATGATACCCTCCGGAAGCTTCACCTACAAATACGGGATGCCCGGCGTTAATGAATTCACCATCACAGTGAGTGCGGTGGGTACCGGTGGTACCGTCAGCAACCTCTCCAAGAAGGTGAAGGTCTTCGTCGCCTTCCAGATACCCGCCGCGATCCTGCAGAACCTCACGGGCGGAAGCTCCAAGGTATGGATGAGTGACAAGGCATCTGACGGCCATTTCGGCGTCGGGCCCTCGGACGGGTTTGCCCCCATCTGGTATGCAGCAGGTGCCAACAGCCGGGCCGCCGATGGGTTCTACGACGACGAGATCACCATCGCCAAGACGGGTGTCGGACAGGTGACGATGGATGTCGACAACAAGGGCACCACCTTCGTCATCGGAGCAGCCGTGAGCTACTACGGACTCACCGGCGGAGAGGGCCAGTATCCCATCGCCACCAAGGGGGTGAAAAACCTTACTTTCGGTGATGCCACCTCGGCGAGTACACCCGCCAATTCTACTCGGATACAGTTCACGGTGCCTGACAAGGGTTTGGTCTGCATTGGACTGGGTAGCAAGACCTACGAAATTCTCTCTCTCACTGCCACCCAGATGCATTTGCGTACCATCGGGGCGGACGGACTGGCCTGGTATCAGAAACTCAAAGTGAAATGAGCGGCATGTTCAAAATACTATTCATCGCATCCTGGGGCCTTACGTCCTTGAGCACCGCCAACAGCTGCAAGAAGCCATCGACCTCAGACCCTGTCGAGCAGCCGGCCCCTTCGAACCTGGTCATCACAGCGAATGTCAGCAATGATGGCTCCGGGAAGGTCGATTTCGTCGCCCAGGCCACCAATGCCTCCACCTATTCCTTCGAGATGGGTGATGGCACCCTCAAGGATGCGGCCGATGGGAAGGTGCAGCACAGCTATACCACCGTGGGAACCCTGTCCTACACCGTGAAGGTGACGGCAAAGAACACCGCCGGCAAGTCGGTCACTGGCTCCAAGGATGTGGTTGTCACGGTAGCCCCCAGGAATCTCTCGCTGGCATGGTCCGACGAGTTCGACAAGAATGGCGCGCCCGATCCGGCAAAATGGGGATATGACATCGGCACCGGTGCCAACGGCTGGGGCAACAACGAGGTGCAGTACTACACCAACCGCGTCGAGAACGCCTCCGTAGAGAACGGTGTACTGAAGATCAAGGCCATCCGAGAGAACTTGAGCGGCAGTCCCTTCACGTCGGCCCGACTGCTCACCAAGGGCAAGTATGAATTCAAGTACGGCAGGGTGGAAGTACGCGCGAAGGTGCCCGCGGGCGTCGGCACCTGGCCGGCCATCTGGATGATGGGCGGCGACTTCGGCACCGTCGGCTGGCCAGCCTGCGGGGAGGCCGACATCATGGAACACCGCGGCTCCGACCTCAACCGCATCGTAGCGGCCCTTCATTATCCAGGCAAATCGGGCGGCAATGCCGTGGTAGGGCGCACCCTCATCCAAAATGCCACCACGGAGTTCCATCTCTACCGCTTCGACTGGATGGCCAGCAGCCTGCAGTTCTATGTCGACGGGCAGCTTTTCCACACGGTGGCCAACAGCCCATCCATCCCGTACAACAAAGACTTCTTTATCCTCTTGAACCTGGCCATGGGTGGTAATTTTGGAGGTCCTGTGGATCCCAATCTGAACAGTGCCATCTATGAGATCGATTACGTCCGGGTCTACCGCTGACGGCTTCTAGTGGAATCCAGAAAGCAAAGGGACGGCCCTAGGTGGAGGTCGCCCTTTTTTTCAAATGTACCGGATGTCTTGCCCCTTCAGAGCGAGATCCCTCCTTTCCGATCCCGCAGGGTGAGGTTGCCGAATTCGGTACTGGCGCGGCATGCCTTTGATAGGCATCTTTGAAGAGGGCTTCCAGGTCGTCAGTTCCCATGCACGTATACAGGGTGCAATTTCTGTGCTGTTTCTATCATGAGACACGCGGGTTCGAACGGCGTTGCATGGAGATCAGATGCTGTTTCCAGTTGCGGCCGTCTTCTCCCGGGATTTATCCGTATGTTAGGACTTTAAACCCATCCCATGGTCAAGCAGCTTCTGGAGAACCGCCCTGCCCGCGTCTTCACCATCATCTCCGCATTCTTTGTGGCCAACGCACTCATCGCCGAGTGCATCGGCGGCAAGATCTTCTCGCTAGAGGCTTTGCTGGGCATCGATCCGGTCAACATGACGATCATGGGTGAGACGGGACTTTCGTTCTCACTCACCTGCGGTGTGCTGCTATGGCCATTGGAGTTTATCGTGACCGACATTGTCAACGAATACTACGGTCCCCGCGCTGTGAAGCGCATCTCCTACACGGCTGTCGCCCTCATTGGATACGCCTTTGTGATGTTCTACTTCGCCATGGGCACCACGCCGCCCGACTGGTGGGTGGCCTCCAAGCAGGACCAGGGCATCCCCGACATGCAGCGCGCCTTCTCCGCCATCTTCGGACAGGGCATGTGGATCATCTTCGGAAGCCTCACGGCCTTCCTCATCGGCCAGATCGTGGACGTCTTCGTCTTCCACCGCATCAAGCGTGTCACGGGCGACAAGTGGATCTGGCTGCGGGCCACGGGCTCGACGCTGGTCTCGCAGTTCATCGACAGCTTCGTGGTCCTCTTCATCGCCTTCAAGATCGGCAATGGGTGGAGCTGGCAGAAGGTGCTGGCCATCTGCCTCGTCAACTACACCTATAAGTTCACCATGGCCTTCCTGCTGACCCCCGTGATCTACCTGGCCGAGAACCGCATCGACGCCTATCTGGGCCACGAGACGGCCCGGCGCATGAAGAAGGCCGCTATGGGGCAGGATGAGGTGCCGGCCACGAACATTCCCGCCGCGGGGTAGTGTCTGCATAGGCCCCCTAGCCGTGCAGGATCCTGTCAAGCACCATCACACCTGCCAGTCCGGTCAGCGCCACCAGGGTCTCCATGACGGTCCATGTCCGCAGCGTGTCGCGCAGGCTGGTACCGAAATATTCCTTAAAAAGCCAGAAGCCTGAGTCGTTGACATGTGAGAGGACCATGCTGCCCGCTCCGATGGCGAGAACCATCATATCGGGGTCGGTGCCAGAAGCCTGCAGGATGGGTAGGATGAGGCCCGCCGTGGTGATGCCTGCCACCGTGGAGGAGCCAGTGGCAATGCGGAGGAGAGCCGCCACCGACCATCCGGCTACGAGCGGGGGGATGCCAGACTCGCTGAACATGGCGAACAGCGTTTCGCCCAGCTGCAACTGCACCAGCACCTCTTTCAGCGCACCCGCGCCGGCAAAGGTGAAGACTAGGGGTGCGATATCCTTCGCCCCTTCGTGCAGCCATTGCTGCATCTCACTCCATCGATGACCGTTCCGCAGGCCCAGCCAGGCGGTGGCGGCCAGTACTGAAAGCATCAGTGCCACCACCGGTTCACCTGTCACATCGATGGTGCGGGCAAGGGTGGGATAGGAGACCAGGCGGTTGCCCATGAGGGATTTGAGTCCAATCAGGAACACCGGTAGCAACATCAGGGAAAAGGCCGCCGCGGCCGACGGCTTACGCTCCGGCAGGGTCTGGGGTGCCAGGTTCATGGGTTGGGCGTCGACCCTCGACGCATAGCGGCCGAAGAGCAGTCCCGACACCAGCATCGCGGGGATCGAGACCACGATGCCCCAGCCGAGCGTACGCCCCATGTCGGCCCCCGGCAGATGGGTCACCAGGTAATAGGAGGAGGGGTGGGGCGGGAGGTATCCCTGGGCGATGGACAGTGATGCCAGCAGCGGTATCCCGATGGAGAGGGGGTGCAGGCGATGGATTCGAGCGACGGAGAGCGCGATGGGTACCAGCAGAAAGAAGCCTACGGCGAAGAAAAGGGGGATGCCCACGAGGAAGCCCGTCAGGAGGAATGCCAGTGGAAGTCGTCGCGTACCCAATCTCGACACGATGGATTCTGCCAGGACGCTCGTGGCGCCTGTCCGTGCGGCGATGCCTCCAAGCCAGGCTCCCGTCAATATGATGGGCACGATCGAGCCGAGCGTCGAGCCCATGCCCTTCTGTACGGCATTCATGGTGGAAGCGGCATCCAGTCCGCATGTCAGGGCCAGGCAGACCGATACTAGCAGAAAAGCCAGGAAGGTCGGAAGCCTGACAACGGAGATCAGCCAGACAAGCGCGATCAGCGTCAGGCTAATAAGCGGGAGGGTGGACATGTTCTGCTATAGCCAACGAATATACGGGGATGCCCGTATCACCGGGCAGTGAGCCATAGTGGAGCACGAGAGGGGAAGCGCTTCAGGAGATGCGGACTACATAGGCATGCCGGCTGCGGATGCGGTCGGGGTTGAAAGGGGGGAGTGAGAGTTCCGTGTCGCCGCCCTTCTGAGACTGCCCCAGCGGCTGGCCAGTCTCCAGCAGCACCGCTCGGCGGCCTTTCATGTCGAAGTCGCGCAGGGTTATTTTTCCACCTTTGCCCCATGACGGCAGGATGGCATATACGGTGTCTCCTTTTTGGGTGAAGAAGACCTCTTTCACGGCCTGGCCCGGGTCGGGGTCGACGGTCTGTTTGAGGATGAAATCGCCTCCGAGGTAGGACAGCTTTTTTTCTTTCTTATAGGTAGCGCCATCGGTGTGGCGGCCGGCCGACCATTGCACAGGCCTATCATACTTACGAGATCCATAGATCGCCTCGCCGTTGATCCGGAGCCAGTCGCCGATCTGCAGCAGCCGCTCTTGCATCACAGGGGGTATCTTCCCATGGCCGTCGGGGCCGATGTCGAGCAGGAGGTTGCCACCATGGCTGACGATGTCGACGAGCATGAGAATGAGGGTCTGCGCAGTATTGTAGTCTTCAATGTCTTCATTGCGGTTGTAGCCGAAGGAATAGCCGATGCCCCTGCATTCCTCCCAGGGGCGTTCCAGGGCCCCGACACCGTCGTATTCGGTGGAGATAAAGTTGCCTAGATAGGGTCCTTTGAGCTTGTCGATGTCACTCCCCCAGCGGCCGTTGATGGCTACCCTGTCTTTGACGGGGCTCTCGTTGTAGAGCCAGGAGACGAACTCCTTGCTCCGCCAGGTAGCGCTGGAATGTTCCCACTGCCCGTCTGTCCAGAAGACCCAGGGCTTATAGGTTTCGATGAGCTCTTTCATCTGTGGCAGCATATGCGTCAACACGTAGGCTGACTTATCCTGTTGCGCATAGAGTGGGTTGTACCATTCGTACAACGAGTAGTACATCCCGAATTTCACCTGGGTTTTATCGACTTCACGTTTCAATGCGCCCAGCAGGTCGCGTTTGGGCCCTGCCGTCTGACTGCTCCAGGGAAATCCCCAGCTGCGGTCGGCCTCTTTGGAGGGCCACAGGGTGAAGCCATCATGGTGCTTGGAAGTGATCACCATATACCTGGCGCCGGCCTCTTCAAAGAGCCTGGCCCATTGGGTAGGGTCGAAGTCGTCGGCTTTGAAATCCTTTCCGAACTCATAGTAGCTGCGGTCACTGCCGTATACATCGGCGTGGTGCTGCCAGATTTCCTTGGCATGAGGCTGTACGTTTCCGTATGTCTTCTTCTCTTTGAGCCATCGCTGGTACCATTCTGCATAACTGCCTTTGGGAGCCCATGCCGGGACCGAATAGGGGCCCCAGTGGATGAAGATGCCGAACTTGGCATCTTCGAACCAGACGGGCACGGGGCGTTTGTCCAGAGAGACAAAGCTGGTGTCGTACGGACCTTTGGAGGCTAAGATGCCTTGGATGCTGGTATCTGAAGATGTTTGGTGCTGGGGCCTGGCCGGCAGGAGGCGGTCCTTTTGAACATATAGAGCAGCTCCACTTGCCACGGCTGCCATCGCCAAGAGGATGTATGTGATAGGTTTCATGTCAGCAGTGGAGATTCATTGCTCATGTTGCAGGGGATGCTTCATTTCCCTTTTGAATTACAGCTGGCAGAGATGGCAAGCCATGATGCTGATGGAAGCCACCTCGTTAGATGTGGTATGCACGATACCATTCTACGAAGCGACGGACGCCTTCTTGTATGGGTGTAGCTGGGCGAAATCCGACATATTCCTCCAGGGCTCTGGTGTCGGCATGGGTTTCCGGAACATCTCCGGCCTGCATGTCCATAAACTGCATGTCGGCTTTGACCCCCAACGCATCCTCGAGGGCCTGGATATACTCCATCAGAGGCACGGGGGCAGCGTTGCCGATGTTGAATATCCGGTATGGGGCACTGGAGCTGGAGCTAGTGGGATGGGAGGGATTCCAGTCCGGATCGGGGCCAACGGGCTTCACCACAAGCCTGCGTATGCTTTCGACTATGTCTCCGACATAGGTGAAGTCACGCAACATCCGGCCATGGTTATAGACTTTGATCGGCTGACCCTGTAGCATGGCTTTGGTGAAAAGGAACAATGCCATATCGGGTCTTCCCCAGGGGCCATAGACAGTGAAGAATCGAAGGCCGCTGGTAGGGATGCCAAAGAGATGACTGTAGGAGTGAGCCATGAGCTCGTTGGCTCTTTTGGTGGCGGCGTATAAAGCCATCGGGTGGTCTACGGGTCTGCGCTCGTCGAAGGGCATGTTCTTATTCAAGCCATATACGCTGGAAGTACTGGCATAGACAAGGTGTTTGACCTCGGAGTGGCGACATCCTTCAAGGATGCTGAGGAAGCCATCGATGTTGCTATGAGTATAGTCCCGGGGTTTTTCGAGGCTATGTCTTACGCCTGCCTGTGCGGCTAGGTTGACGACATAGTCGAATCGCTCCTCCTGCATGAAGGATACAATAAAGTCGTGATCTGCCAAGTCTGCTTTTAAGAAACGATAGCCCGGGTGACTGCTGCTGGACAGTATCTGGCGGTCGATCATGCCAGCCGAATCGATGCCGTGGGTACGAAGACGGGCATGCTTTAACATCACGTCGTAGTAGGTGTTGAGCGCGTCAATGCCGACTAGCTCATGACCATCTGAAAGCAGTATTTCTGCGAGATGGTAGCCAATAAACCCAGCAGTGCCGGTGACGAGGATCTTCATTTTTTTTACCTGCCAGTCCTAGGTAGTAAAAAGGCAAGGTGGGTAGACTGCGCAGCAGTTTGTTTATTCGCTAAGATAAAACCATGACTGGTATAAATCAAAGCCTGAGATTTAGTTGGTACGGATAAACTTGCTATGGTTGTAATTTCAAAACGGAGAGAGTACATTTGATGTCCTCGATTTGTATCTTTTGTGTTGAGCGCATGACTGCGTAAACGTCTACAATGTGCGGATTCTTAGGCTATATTGGCCCAGAAAACATTGATGAGACAGCCTTCCGCGAGACACTCCAGCTGAGTCGTCATCGCGGGCCAGACTCCTGTGGTGTGCACCGCAGAGATACGCATCTTTTTGGCTTTAATAGACTCTCCATTCAGGATCTCAGTGAGACCGGAAACCAGCCAATGGTTAGCAGGGATGGGCAACAAGTGCTGCTGTTCAATGGGGAGGTATATAACCATAGCCGGCTGCGGCAGAAGTTTGCGGTCAGCCACTGCAAAGGCCATGGAGATACCGAGACCCTCTTTCACCTATTCCATCAACAGGACTTTACCTCTATCATCCCCGAGTTAGATGGCATGTTTGCCATTTGCTGGGTTGACTATAGCCGCGGCCAGGCCTGGCTGGCACGTGATATGGCTGGAATCAAGCCTCTGTATTATCACCCGGGCCGCCCCTTGGTTTTCGGCTCTCAGCTTAATCAGCTCCTACATCTTCCTGCTGGAGTAAACCGAGGCCTATCACCCCGAAACATCACCGACTATCTTGCGCTCGGCTATATGCTGGCGCCAGATACGATCTTCGAAGGCATCCGCCAGGTGATGCCAGGCGAGATGGTATGCCTGGATATCGCCACTGGACTTGTTATCCAACAAAAGCGATACTATATTTATCAAAGAGATGCCGGTGCAGGCCCCGACTGTGAGCATGCTCTGCTGAAAGCACACATCAATGCGTCTATCATAGACCAGCTGGTGGCCGATGTGCCTGTAGCCGCATTCATGAGTGGTGGCGTCGACAGCCCAGTCATCAACGCCTTTGCCAAGCATCACAAGCCAGACCTCCGCGGCTATACCTTCCGAAATAGATATGATGTATCGCTGGATGAGTCGTCTGTAGCAAATGCCCTCTCCCGCATCATCCAGCTAGACTATTTGAACATTGACTATACCGAATCAGACATAAGGCAAGCAGTCGATGACCATTTTCGGTACATGAGTGAGCCCTGTGGGGATTTCTCCACCATTCCCACATTTTTCATCTGCCGTGCTGCCCGGCAAGGTGCGACCGTAATGCTGTCAGGCGATGGGGGTGATGAACTTTTCTTCGGCTATAACCGACATCTGGCTTTCTTTCGGGATGGCTGGATGTTTCACGCACCGCGGGTGCTCCGAAAAGGTTTTTCCGCTGCACGAAAGGCACTGGGAGGTCCGCGTGCCTCGAACACCATATTATATCTATCCAATCCTGCGGAAGCCTACCGGGAAACGCAGATGTCCATTCACCCAGCAGCGTTGGATCGATTGCTTGGGCGCCATGACTTTTCTGCTGCATGCAATGAAGTGTTTGGTATTGGTAACACATCTGGCGATGAGAATCTCTCCAGCATCGTCACCCGTGCTGACTATTACGGCTATCTGCAGATGGTACTCCGCAAGGTTGATATGATGAGCATGGCCAGCTCTGTTGAAGTAAGGGTCCCTTATCTGAGCCGGGATATCATTGACCTGTCAAAGACCTACCTTCCGACAATTCAGAAGGAAACCGACCTCAAGCGCCCCCTTAAACAGATCTTCCGCTCCTGCTATCCGGGAGGAGAGTCTTTCCGGCGAAAGATTGGGTTCACGCTGCCGATGCGGCATCTGCTGCGTGGTCTACTCAAAGAAGATGTCGTTACGACTACATGTCAGATGCCATTCTTTGGTGCTACATTCATCGACGCCCAAGAAGTCACTGCCTTTGTAAAAGGGTACTTTTCCCATCAGCATCATTCCCACCAGGCGGTCTGGCATCTGTATGCCTGGCAGAAATGTGCCCTGGCTAATCAATGGGTCAGCTAATGGATATCTCTGTCGTCATACCGGTCTACAATGCAGCTGCGCTGATTGAAGAGTGCATCCAGAGTATGTTGGGGCAGGATTTTCAAGGTCGCTTCGAGGTCATAGCCGTGGACGACTGCTCTACTGATGAATCCCCCCGTATCCTTACCCACCTGGCGGATGCTGCAGGCGGACGGCTGCGCATATTCAAAACACCTGTCAATGGCGGATATCCTGCCGCTATGAACTTGGGCATCCAGGCGGCACATGGGAAATATATTGCACGTCAGGACTCCGACGATCGTTCGCATCCATCTCGCTTGTCTCTGCAATTTGAAATGCATGAGGCACATCCGGAAGTAGCCTTCGTCAGCTGCATGAGATACTGGCTGACGGTGCACGGAAAGCCCTTCCATGCACCGCTGCGTCCTGATAGTGCATATCTCTTGGAAACCTGGCAAGACTTAGTCGGGAATTGGCGCACATTCACAGATCCTGCCTGCATGTTCCTCCGGGAACGGTCACTCCGAGTGGGTGGTTATAATACCTATCTCCGGACGGGGATGGATGTTGACCATTGGCTTCGGCTGATGGAACTGACCGCGGCGCCTTGTCTGAACATCAACAAACCTCTCTACGGCCGCCGACTCATCCCCAACTCGCTGATTTACCAGCCACGTACCACCTATTCCAATGCCATCCCGCGCGCCTTCGCGCAATACCGCGTCGAAAACAAGCTGCCATTAGACGCAGAGCCAACCCAAGTCTGGATGGAGGCTGTCCGTCAGCAGGTGCCTGCCACCGCCGGTGAATTCAAGAGAGTAAGACTGGTCATGGATACGGCGTTGGTGAACCTGCAGATGGGAGATCTGCGCGGGTTTGTAGATTTTTTCCAAGTAGCCTTGTCCCGAAACCCTCTCTCCGCACTGCGTTTCCTGGCAGGCAACCTTCTCCGGGGCCGGCTTTCTGATCGGTTGCCCGGCATCCCAGATGTACAGATGACTCCTCTAGCATAATGATGAAAGAGCCCGTCACCTAATAGAAACCATTTCTTATCAATCCACCTAAACTGCTGATCCCTCCTCGTCCAACATTTCATCCTCCGATCAAGCAAGTATGACGACCCGGCACAAGATTTTGATTGTATCTAGAAAAATGCAGCTGCGGGCCAAGCTCAACTCTGTCGAGTTTTTTTTCCACCTGCTGGATCCTGCATTTCAAAAGTATAATGGAAAGAAGATTTGGCTTCCCAATCGGATGGCTGCCTTCCTGAAGCGCGTATCCAACGGGCGCCGGTACAAAGACCTGATTATCCCTTATACCAGTGCTTCCGTGCAAGAAGAGTTGTGGGGTATCCTGGCCGCCATCCGTCAACGTCCAGACGTGGTGGTATATCCTTATGCCGACTTCAACTACTATCTTTTTTCCTTCCTGCGGCGATGGCTGCGGTGCAAAGTGGTTCTTTATAGCTACTTCAGTGTCGAGGAACTGCAATATCGGTTTCACCACTTAGCACATTTCCGCCGGTCAGACCTGATCCTCGTGACTTCACAGGAGGTGCGGGATTTCCTGCGAGGCCATTTTGCCAAGAAAGGCCCACGGATAGAGATCTTGCCGCTGGGTACGAACACGGATTATTTCAGGCCCATCCCCAAAAAAGCTGGTCCTGAGAAGCGTATTCTGGTGGCCGGGGCTAATAGAAGAGATCATGCTGTCACGCAGGCGCTGATCACCCATTTTGGAAAGCATCACCCTGAAGTTTACTTTGAGATTGTAGGGAACCTTACCATCCGCACCTTTGCTGAATCACAACACAATGTCGTCTTCCATGGATATCTCGACGACGAGGCTATGATGGCTGCATATGCCCGCTGCGAGATAGGCATCCTGCCTCTGGTCCATGCCGCCAGCAGCAATTCACTGAACGAGTACATCTCCTGCTGCTTGCCATTTGTATATAGCCGCTTCTCCGGAATGTCTGAACTGGAACTGGAACGCTTTGGCTTGCCGGTAGCGCCTGGTGACACGGCAGCCTTTATTGAAGCCGTCGAAAGGCTCTATTTTGATGACGCACTCATCGAACGCTTCAAAGCACATTGCCTGGAGGAGCGGGGAAAGCTATCTTGGACGCCGAAGGTCCAGGCGTTTTGGGATATGGTGGATACACTCTGAGCGCCGTGGCCACTACCTCGCTGTCACGCGGTGGCTGCCTTTTCGTAACTTTCATCAAACTACGTAGTATGGGCCCAAAACCTGCTCTTTTCTTGATTACCATCCTGGCGATGGCCTCCTGCCGCCCTGGTAGCGATGCTGGCAAGCCAACCCTTGCCACCTACTTCAAGCCTGTCGCCAGTCCGCCCCTGTCGGGCGGTGTTCAGCTGATTCCCATAGAAACGCCCAAAGGGGCATTCCGCGTATGGACCAAGCGCTTCGGCAACCATCCCAAGGTGAAGCTGCTGCTCCTGAACGGAGGCCCCGGCGCCACGCATGAATATTTCGAATGCTTCGAGAGCTTCCTGCCCGCCGAGGGCATCGAGTTCATCTACTACGACCAGCTCGGCTGTGGCCATTCCGATAACCCTGGCGACACTTCCCTCTGGGACCTCCCCCGTTACGTGGAAGAGGTTGAACAGGTTCGGACCGCACTGGGCCTCGACAGTTCCAACTTCTTCCTCCTCGGCCACTCCTGGGGCGGCATCCTCGCCATGGAGTACGCCCTGAAATACCAGCGCCACCTCAAGGGGCTCGTCATCTCCAACATGATGTCGAGCTGTCCCGATTACGGCCGTTATGCCGACGAAGTGCTGGCCCGACAGATGGACCCGGCCATACTCGATACGATCCGCCGCATCGAGGCAGCCGAAGATTTCTCGAATCCCAAGTATATGCAGTTGCTCATGCCCAACTTCTATGCGAAACATATCCTGCGGATGCCGCTGGAGGCATGGCCAGAGCCCGTCAACCGGTCATTCGCGAAGATGAACCAGTCTCTATACATCACCATGCAGGGGCCTAGCGAGTTCGGCATCGCGGGAAAACTCACCCGTTGGGATCGGAAGTCCGATCTTAAGACCCTCACCGTTCCCACCTTGATCATCGGCGCGACGCACGACACGATGGACCCCGCTCATATGGAATGGATGTCGAAGGAGGTTCGGAACGGACGCTTCCTGCTTTGTCCGAATGGTGGGCATATGTGCATGTGGGACGACCAGGCCGTTTACATGAAAGGGCTGATATCTTTTTTACAACCCTTTAAAAGATGAGGGCATGCTGTGAATTATCTTTTGCAGCGGCAAGCCGACAGACAGCTATCCCTAGCTTCACGTCATGAAATGGCACCGCCTTGACCCACGGCAAGCCCTGCTATCAGCAGGGGGTATGGCCAATAGGCTCTCAGTAGCAGAAGTGCGGGACCGGCTCTCGCAGGCCGGCCCCAACGTTATAACTGGGAAGCGCCGGGCCCTCCCTGGAAGATCTGCCTGCGTCAGTGGTCAAATTTCATGGTCTGGGTGCTGACGGCTGTCATCGGCTGAAAACAGCGCTGAAGGTAGATTTGAGACACATCGATATTCGTTTAAAAGAACTTCCATCACCGCGCTGTCAGCCGCCCATGCCCGATGGCTTGAATTTTACCGCGAAGAGATTGGCATCCTCGAGAAGAGGCTCCAGAAGCGCTGCCCTCCAATGGGGCCACAGAGCCATGCAGCCGACATCAAATATTTCCAAAATCAGTGCATCCTTCAACGCAACTACATCGAAGAACTACACTATGCCATCCGGAAACATGCCTCCCGCTTCCGGCATGCCGAAACGGTCAATGATGGCAGATGGGGTACATCTGCTGACAACGGCCATGCCTCGTTGAGGGAGCGCTACTTCGACATCGAACGGCAGGTGAATGCCCATCGGCATGCCTTCTATCGGTTCCTTAGCCAAGGCGCCTAGGCCGCGGGAGGGGGCAGATGGCCGGAAAACGACTTACTTTTACGTCCCAAACCTCGCTCATGGACACCAAGCATACCACGCCTTCCGGCATCGAGGTAAAGCCCTGTTACTTTAGGGAAGATGTGGCAGCCACCCCCGACGAGCGGCCGGGTGCATTCCCCTTCACCCGTGGCGTGCAGGCCGACATGTACCGTGGGCGCCTTTGGACCATGCGGCAATATGCCGGCTTCTCTACTGCGGAAGAGAGCAACCGACGCTACCACTACCTCCTCTCCCAAGGCGTCATGGGGCTTAGTGTGGCCTTTGATTTGCCGACACAAATAGGATATGACAGCGACCACCCGCTCGCTGAAGGGGAAGTAGGCAAAGTCGGAGTAGCCATCGACAGCCTGCAAGACATGCAACGGCTCTTCGACGGCATCTCCCTGGAGAAAGTCACCACGTCGATGACCATCAACGCGACCGCCCATATCTTGCTGGCACTCTATGTCGCGCTGGCGAAGCAGCAAGGGGCCGACCTGGCAAAGGTATCCGGGACCATCCAGAACGACATCCTCAAAGAATACGCCGCCCGCGGCACCTATATCTATCCCCCTCGCCCTTCGATGCGCATCATCACTGATGTCTTCGAATGGTGCAGCCGGGAGCTTCCCAAATGGAACACCATCTCAATCTCTGGCTACCATATCCGGGAGGCCGGCAGTACTGCTGTCCAGGAGCTGGCCTTCACCCTCGCCAATGGCAAAGCCTATGTGCAGGCAGCCCTGGAAAAGGGGCTCGATATCAACGTCTTCGGCCGGCGCCTTTCCTTTTTCTTCAATGCGCATAACCATCTCTTCGAAGAGGTCGCCAAGTTCCGGGCGGCCCGCCGTCTATGGGCAGGCATCATGCGCGACCTGGGGGCCACAGACCCACGGGCCCTCATGATGCGGTTCCATGGCCAGACGGGTGGCAGCACCCTCACCGCACAGCAGCCGCTCAACAACATCGCCCGCGTGACGCTGCAGGCGCTGTCGGCTGTCCTGGGTGGCACACAGTCGCTGCACACCAACGGTTATGATGAGGCACTGAGCCTGCCGACGGAAGAAGCCGCCCGCATTGCCCTCCGCACGCAGCAGATCATCGCACATGAGAGCGGCGTGCCCGACACCGTCGACCCCTTGGCAGGCTCCTACTATGTGGAATCCCTTACCGATGAGATGGCCTCCCGTGCGTCAGCCCTCATCACCCAGATCGATGCCATGGGCGGGGCGGTAGCCGCCGTCGAGCAGGGGTTCGTACAGGACCAGATCGCGCGGAGCGCTTACGAGGCTCAGCGAGCGGTCGAAAGTGGCCAAAGCATCATCGTTGGCGTCAACCGATACCGCCTGGACGATGAGCCCCGCATCCCCGGAATGCATATCGATGATGCAATCCGTGCCATGCAGGCTGCACGACTGGCAACTCTCCGACAGGAGCGCGATGCGGCTAAGGTGGCCGCCTGCCTGCAATCCCTTCAGGAAGCCGCGTCCGGCACAGCCAACCTCATCCCTACTGTCATCGAAGCAGTAGAGAATAGCTGTACACTGGGGGAGATATCTGATATCTTAAGGGCTGTCTATGGAGAGCAAGGGTAGGAGCAGGCTACGGGCGGCGCCGGTGCCTGTAGCTAACACATGTATCAGAGTAATTTCTTAGCCTCCTTGCGAAGCGCTTCCAGCACGACCGTATGCAATAAGGCATTTGGGTTGGCTTTGATCAGTTCTGCGATGGCTTTGCAAAGGTCCTTGCCCTGAGCATTGTCCGGCAGGATGCCGAGTAGCTGGTTCAGGGTGAAGAGGTTTTGCTCCCGAAGCTTAGAGACCGACTGCCAGGCGATGTCTGACACATAAATCTGCTGCGTCAGGTTGTGGTCTGCCTCGTTCCGGATCTGCTCGCAGAGGAGGGCACCATACTGCCGCGCATCGAGATCACCGGCGGGCATACGCATTAACAGAGCTGGCAGCGAAATGCGCTCCGCCAACAGCACCAGCCGCTCATAGGCTTGCAACTGGAGCAGGGTGAAGTCTTTAGGGGCAGAGGCTTCCCCCATCGGCGGCCGGGCCGACTTGCGGAAAGGCAGCCCTCCCCGCTCGCGGCACCAATAGAAGAGATAGAGTCCGACGACAGCCACGACACTCGCAGTGCCGGCATATAAAATGATGTCTTCTCTGGACATGGTCGAGTGGTGATGCGAAAATAGTATTTGCGCCCCGACTTCCTCACAGTCCTCTTCTGTTGTACCTTTACAAGGTTATGAATATATCCACCATCCCAGCAACGGCCACCGTGCAATTCACGGCAGGTACCGTGGCAGAATTGAAACGAATCATGTCGCAGCCCGGCTTCGACCCATCCCATCGTCTGCGGATTGGTGTCAAGGGAGGCGGTTGTGCGGGCCTCAGTTATATCCTCTCCTTTGAGGCACCCCTGCCCGATGATGAGGAACATGTCATCGAAGGCATCCCCTGCGTCATTCAACCTGCACAGGCCCTCTACCTGCATGGTATGGAGGTCGACTGGGGCACCGGGCTCGATGCCCGCGGATTTGTCTTCCGCAACCCCAATGCGTCAGCCACCTGCGGCTGTGGCAGCTCCTTCGCCGTATAGCCTGGGCAATGCCTACGCGCGGGAGACGAGCACGGCCTGTGTTGAAATAAATTGGTGAAATATATCTAACAAAAGCCCCGGATAGCTCCGGGGCTTTTGTAGGTTGGTCTGGTTGGGTTTTATTGGCCAGACATGCCGGTGAGGGGCTTCTTACGGGCCAGGTCGATCAGGACGGGCGCTGCCACATAGATCGAAGAGTAGGTACCTGTGACCACACCGATCAGCATCGCGAAGGCAAAGCCGCGCGTGACCTCACCGCCGAAGATGAAGAGGATCAGGATGGTGAGAAATACGGTGAGGGAGGTCATGATGGTGCGGGAGAGGGTCTCGTTGATGGAACGGTTGATGATGGTGCCTTTGTCGGCCCCTTTCATCAGGTGGGCATTCTCCCGGATCCGGTCGAATACGATCACCGTGTCGTTCATCGAGAAGCCGATGACCGTGAGGACGGCGGCGATGAAATGCTGGTCGATCTCCAGCGGGAAGGGCACTGCGTGCTTGAGAAAGGAGAAAACGGCCAGCGTCACCAGCACGTCGTGCAGCAAGGCGAAGATCGTACCCATCGAATACCGCCAGTCGCGGAACCGGAGGAAGATATAAATGAAGATGGCGACCAGCGCGAAGACCGTGGCTTTTACGGCTCCCTTCTTCAAGTCGTCGGAGATGGAAGGCAGCACGGTCTGCGAGCTCTGGATATGGTTGCGCTTGAACTCATAATATGTCGTGTTGGGGGGCAGCCTGCCTTTGAGTGCCTCGTACATGCGGGTCTCCACGACAGAGTCGGCCGTCTTGCTCTGGTCATCGATTAGGAAGGAGGTCGTGATGTTGAGGGTGCGGTTGTCGCCCACGGTCTTGATAATGGGGTTTTCGCCGAAGGCTTGCTTGAGGGTGGAGGAGACTTGCTCCGTCTTCATCGTATTGTCGAAGCGAACGGTATAGCTGCGGCCACCTTTGTATTCGACGCCCTGGTCGAAGCCGTTGAAGAGGGCGCCGACGCCAGCTGCCAACACCACCAGCGAGATGGCGTATGCCAGTTTTCTGTATTCGATGAAGCGGAAGTTGGCGTTGCTCAGGATGCTGCTGCTGATGCGGGAGAAGTATTCGAAGTGCCGCTGCTTGTTGGTCCAGAAGTCACTGATCAGACGGGATACCAGAATGCCGCAGAACAGAGACAGCAGGATTCCAAGAATCTGTGTGGTGGCGAAGCCAAGGATCGGTCCGAGCCCGAAGTAGAATAGGATCAGCGCCGTGATGAGCGTGGTGATATGTGAATCGAGTACGGGTGGGAGGGAGCGCTTATAGCCGTCCTGCACGGCGAGGAGGTAGCTCTTACCTTTGCGCAATTCGTCTTTAATGCGTTCGAAGATAATGACGTTCGTGTCGACGGCCATGCCGATGGTCAGCACAAGGCCGGCGATGCCGGGCGCTGTGAGCGTGGCCCCCAGGGCGCTGAGGATGCCTACAGTGAACAGTAGGTTTAAGATCAGTGCGATGTTTGCCACCCAGCCGGCGCTGTTGTAGTAGATCAGCATCAGTCCGAAGATGACAAGGAAGGAGATGAGGAACGACAGCGCACCCCCTTTCACGGCGGCGGCGCCTAGGGTGGGACCTACGACTTGTTCCTGGACGATGCGGGCGGGAGCCGGCAGCTTACCTGACTGCAGGATGTTGGCGAGGTCCTGAGCCTCTTCCACAGTAAAGTTTCCGCTGATTTCTGAATTTCCGCCGGTGATCGGGTTGATGACGTTGGGTGCTGAGTATACGATATTGTCGAGCACGACGGCGATGGGTTTCCCAACATTTTCGGTGGTCAGGTCGGCCCAGATGCGTTCACCCTGCTTGGTCATGAGCATCTTGATGGCAGGTCTTCCCCGGTCGTCGTAGTCTTGCGTAGCCTGCTGCACGCCGTCGCCTTCCAGCCGGGCCTTTTCGGCCCCCTCCGGAAATTTGAGGGCATAGACCGGCAGGACGTCGCTCTTCACGCCTTTGTCACTCTTCTCGGCTACTCCATAGGCAATCACCAAGTTAGAGGGCAGCTGGCTTTTGACGTTTTCTATTTGAAGGTATTCATTGAAGACGGAGGTGTCGGAAGACCGGATGTATCCGATGTTGGGGGCGAACTGTGTGCGGCCGTCGGCGTCTTGCTGGGGTGCCATCGGTTGAAAGACGCGGAACAGCGACTGCTGTGCGGCGGCGGTGGACTTACCCACCGTATCGGACTTGGGCTTGGTGCCTATGGCGAGCAGTTCATCGACGGTGGCGGTGCGGTTCGTATCTGTCGAGGCTGAGGTGGATGGCTTTGCGGCTGCACTGTCGGCGGCAGCGTCGGTCTTGACGCCGCTGTAGTAGTCACGCAGCGCCTGCTCCGCATCTGTCAAAGGCTTATCCAGCTCGCCGATGTTGTAGACTTCCAGAAACTGGAGGTTAGCCGTCGCCTGCAGGTATTTTCGGACACGCTCCGGGTCGTCTTTCACGCCGGGCAGTTCGACGGTGATGATGCCCTTGGTCTTATCGAGCTGCACGTTTGGCTGTGCTACGCCGAACTGGTCGATCCGTTTTTGCAGTACGTTGTAGGTATTGCTGATGGCCCCTTCCGCATAAGCACGGAGCTTTGTGATGACGTCGTTGTCGGAGTCGTTGATCTTGATGGTACGCTGTCCGCTGCCAGCATACACGGAGGCCAGTCGTGCCGTTGGGTTCTGCTCCTGGTAGGCAGCGGCAAAGAGGGTGATGAAGTCTGCATCGCTATTGGCCTTTCGCGAGAGGGCGGTGGCCAGGGCCTTATTAAGTCCAGGTTCTTTGGGGTTGTTGGAGAGCGAGCGGAGCAGGCCTTCCAACTCAACTTCCAGGGTCACGCTCATGCCACCTTGCAGGTCGAGACCCAGGTTCAACTCCTGTTCTTTAGCCTTCTGATAGGTGATGGCTCCCATGGTGCCATATGTGACGGTGGTCTCCCGGGTACTGTCGAGCAGCCGGCGTAGGCGCTTTTTGAATTCTGCCTCCTTCTGCTCGGTATCAGCTCCGGCGTAGGCAGCGTTGGTATAGGCGCGGGCTTTGTTCTCCATCTTGGACTCATGGTTTCTGACCACCCAAGTGAAATGGAGCTGGAATACCGATATCAGGATCAAAGCGATGGCGAAAAAGCGGATCAGTCCTTTAAATTGCATAAGATGGCTTGTTGATTCGTGGAATACCCTGAGGCGAGGCAGGCCTCGGTCTCCGTCGGAGCGGGCAAAGATATGTTTTTTAGCAAGTAACTGCATGCCTCTGGCAGGCAGGGTTTTGGACCTTCCCGCGTGACCAGAAACCTCCTTTTTCGCTCCTTTCTACATCTTGCATGCATCTGGGCGAAGGCGCTTACCCTTCGGCTCTGTCATGAGGGTTTCTCTGTATTTTCGTATACCAAATACGAATTTCTATATGCAACTCTCCTCCCGTCTCGACCTTTTCAATGAGCCAGAAACCCTTAAGATGGCCAAGCTTGGCCGCGAACTGCGAGCTCAGGGGGTGGATGTCATCGATCTCTCCCTGGGCGAACCCGATTTTGACACGCCCACCCATATCAAAGAATCCCTCAAGCGTGCAGTCGATGAGAACTGGAGTCACTACCCGCCAGTGGCGGGCTATCCCGAGCTCCGCGAGGCCGTCTGCCATAAGTTGAAGCGCGACAATGGCCTTGACTACAAGCCTGAGCATATTCTTGTCTCTGCCGGTGCCAAGCAGAGTCTTGCGAATGTGGTGATGGCGGTGGTCGACAAAGGCGATGAAGTGGTCATCCCCACTCCATACTGGGTTACCTATTCAGAAATCGTCAAGCTCTGCGAAGGCAATGTGGTGCTGGTGCGTACTTCAGTGGAGAGTGGTTATAAGGTCTCGCCGGAGCAGCTCGAGGCAGCCATCACACCTGCCACCCGCCTCTTCATGTTCTCTTCTCCCTGCAACCCCAGCGGTTCCGTCTACACTGCGGTAGAGCTGGAGGCCCTGGCCGCTGTCTTCCGGCGGCATCCGCAGATGTTCATCCTCTCCGACGAGATTTATGAATACATCCATTTCGTCGGGCAGCATGGGAGCATCGCACGGTTTGAAGACCTTCGCGACCGGGTGATTATCCTCAACGGCCTCTCCAAAGGATATGCCATGACTGGCTACCGACTGGGATGGATTGCTGCCCATCCGGCCATCGTGAAGGCCTGCGAGAAGTTGCAGGGGCAGTTCACGTCGGGCACCAATGCAGTGACACAACGCGGTGCTATCACGGCCCTGACGGGCGACATGACACCAACCTATGATATGAACAAGGAGTTTGGTCGCCGGCGGGCCCGCATCCTTGAGTTGCTCCACGCCATCCCAGGCGTACAGGTGGCCGCACCCGATGGTGCTTTCTATGTCTTCCCGGTCGTCAAGCATTTCTTTGGTACCTCCGACGGGGTCAATGAAATCCGGGATGCCGACGACCTGTGTATGTATCTGCTAAACAATGCCCACGTCTCCACCGTCACGGGACGTGCTTTTGGCGAGCCCGACTGCATCCGGCTTTCTTTCGCCAACAGCATGGGTAAGATAGAGGCAGCCCTGGAGCGCATCACCCGGGCGCTGTCAAAACTCCGGTGACAAGCACATGCGGTTACGACTCGGGGCATACTGCTTTTGCCATATCCTTCTGCTGGGGACTTCCCTGCAGGCGCAGTGGCAGGTGGGGGCGTCTTCGGCTTCCATCAGCCCGGCCCCCGGGGCCTTTATCGCAGGCCACACCCTGAACCGTCGTTTTACCGGCGTGCACGACGACCTTTTCGTCAAGGCCTTGGCCGTCTCCGATGGCCGCAGTTCTGTGGTGATCCTGACATTCGACTGCATTGGATTGCTCTATCCGCAGCTGCAGCAGATCCGGCAGTCTGTCGCCACCTGCATCCGCGATGACGCCTTCGACGCTTCCCGCATTGTGATGTCGAGTACCCACACCCATGCTGGGCCAGACGTCGTGGGCCTATGGGGTCCTGACCGGATGCAGTCCGGCGTCGACACCCACTATATGAAGAAGCTGGTGGCGACGGCTTCCGAACAGGTCTTGCGGGCCTGGGAAGCGCGGGTGCCAGCCCGGGCCGCTTATGCCGTCTCCACTCATGGCGAAGGGTGGGTGTACAACATTTCTCGTCCCGCGCAGCTCGACCAGTCACTGACGACGCTCCGTTTCTTGAACGCCCAGGGTCGTAGTCTGGCCACCCTTACCAACTTTGCCTGCCATCCCACCATCCTCGACGGCGCGGTCTTGGAGGTCAGCTCCGACTATATCGCCGGCTTCTATCAACACATGGACTCGCTTTTTGGCGGGGTAAACCTGTTCCTGCAAGGCGCCATCGGTGGCTGGGTGCAGCCGGAGCATGAGCCCAAGCAGTTGAGCCAGGCACTATTCCGTGGCCGCGGGCTGGCCGAGGCGGTGCGACAGGCGCTGGCAACGGCCCGCCCGCTTTCGGGCCGCGGCATTTTCTTTGCCAGCCAGCAGCTGCGCCTCCATGTCGAGAATCCCGGTTTCCGATTGCTGGCGCAGGCCGGTGTCATCCGCAGGGATATCGGAGACAGTGTCGAGACGGAGGTAGCAGTCTTCCGGGTGGGAGACGCCTGCTTTGCCACACATCCCGGCGAGAGCATCCCTGAGATGAGCCATCGCACCCGTGCGCTGTTGCCGAAGGAAGGGCCCAGCTTTGTCCTGGGGCTTGGTATGGATGCCTTGGGCTATATTCTTGACGTGGGTTTTTTCAGCGGGGATCCTCGTCCACCACACGCCGACTACCTCTGTAGCATGTCGGTCGGCCCTGCGACGGCCGAGGCGGTCATGAAGGCCATCGCCAGCCTGGCAGCACGCCTCCGCTAGGCCTGCAGGGCGCTTGCCTGTTCTCGCTGTGCCCGGCGACGCTCCTCGTCGGCCAGCCGGGCGATGCGCATCATGGAAAGCCCGGTAGCGAAGTCTATCGTAAAGTGTAGCGCCATTACCCATCCGAGGGAGCCTCCCCAGATGAAGATCATTGCCAGCAGGACGGACAACAGCAGGATTTTACCCATGGATGCCCAGCCTTGGTAGTAGTGTGCCAGGCTGAAGAGGAGGGCCGGCACGCCCATTGCCAGGAAGGGCCAGCCTTCCCTTCCGTTGAGGTCCGGCAGAAAATAGGTCACCATGAAACCCCGGTATATGACTTCTTCGAAGATGCCTGCGCTGGCGCACATGAGAATATAATATGGAAGTTCTCGAGGTTGCCTCGGCAGGAAAGGCGTTTTTCGTAGTAAGTCGCTCCGTTCGGCGGCGCCCCGCATCGTATGCCGCCATCCACGCCAAAGGTCTATCCCAAACAAGAACAGCAGGAGCAGGGTGAGTGGGACGACGATCCGCGGCTGGGCCGGCAGGAAGCCACGAAAGCCCATGGCCTCCCAGGGTCGTTGTTGCCATTGCCATGTGAGCAGTACGATGCTGGCAAAGGCTGACAGCGTGAGGCTGTTGGACAGATAGAAGCGCTTTCGGACGGGCTCGCTAAAGACGACGACGCGGATGGCCTTGCGACCCTGTAGGCTCGAGAGCAAGGGCATCGCCCATCCGAAGAAGATGACGACGAGGTGGTCTATGAGGCTTGGGAAGGATTCCATATGGATGGGCTCATGGGAAGGGAGGCATTTTCGCCGCCAGGTGCAGCAGCTCTTCGTGCAGGGCCAGCACCTGGGGCGTCAGCCGGCTGTCGTCTTCATTGACCAATATGCGATCGCACCGGGCCATCTTCTCTTGCTCATCCATCTGCCGTTGCATCCGGTTCAAGGCTTCTTCTCGGGTGACGCCGTCGCGCTGCAGCACCCGCCGGAGACGGGTCTCTTGGCTGGCCTGCACGCCGACGACAAGGTCAAGCTCCTGCTCGGAGCCACTCTCAAAAAGGAGGGCAGCTTCTTTTACGGCATATGGGGTGGTTTGCTGGCCCATCCAGTGCCGGGCGTCTGCCAGCGTGGCAGGATGGACCAATGCGTTGAGCCTGCGGATGCGTTCCGGGTCGTGAAAGACTTGTGATGCCAGCCAGCTGCGGTTTAGGTGTCCGTCTTGGTAGGCCTCCGTCCCAAAAGCTTGTTGAATGGCGGAGCGGATGCCGGCCTCTTCCTCCATGAGACGTTTTGCGGCCTGGTCGGCGTAATATATGGGTATGCCCAGGGCTTCGAAGATGCGCGCTGCGGTTGTCTTTCCGGAACCCATACCGCCCGTGAGACCCATTTTCAGCATCTTGGTTACTGATTGATTCGGTAGCCAGGGAGTTTTCTGCGTAGGACGGCAGGAATCATTTGGCTGGCGCGGGGGTGGCTTTGTTGATCTGCTGGCTCCACTCCATGCTGATGGCGCTCCGTTCTACCTTGACATATGAGCCGGGGCTTACTTCCATCATGAGGGTGGAATTGTCATCGTTCAGCTTCTGTACGACGCCATGGATGCCGGCGATGGTGACGATCCGGTCGCCTTTCTGCAAGCCATCTTGAAACGACTTGGCTTTTTTGGCTTTCTGGGCCTGCGGGCGTATCATGAAAAAATAGAAAACCAATACCATGCCGCCAAGCAGGATGAGCTGCATGGTGCCGGCGCCTTCGGCTTGCAGGAGGATGAGATGTGCGTTCATCGGAAGGGTTATTGTGTTATGGAATCTGTTAAGGGTTCAGTCTTCATTTTTTGCCGAGCACTTCGACGGTAAAGGTGAGTTGATGCATGCCTTCCGTCGTGTTGCTGTACACGTTCAGGGTCTTTAGGTTCGGCCCGGGACGGCCCCTGCTGTCGAAGGACGCTTTGATAGAGCCTTCGGTACCCGGTGCGATCGGTGCTGCCGGCTTTTCTGCGACGGTGCATCCACAGGAGGGCGAGACATTGCTTATGACCAGTGGGTGGTTGCCGGTGTTCTGGAATCGAAAACGCGCTTCAATGGTCTCCCCTTCCGTTACCTTGCCGAAGTCTAGGGTCGAGTCGATCCACCGTAAGCTCGTCTGGTGGGGTTGCTCCACCGTGTCGGCCTTTGACATGTCGGCAAGGGCAGGCGTCTGGGTATTCGGTCCACTGCCGCAGGCAATAACCGCCATCAGTAGGATTCCGCTAATTAGGAGGTGGCAGAAACGGGTCATCGGCATATGCGTTGGCATGCAATGTTGCGAAAGTATCAAAAGACGGTCACTTGCGGTATTCAACTTTGCGGAGGCGCCCTTCTGCCTCCATCTCTTTATGGATGCCGTCGAGGATGCCGTTGACAAATTGTCCGCTGTGGGCAGTGCTGTAGTCTTTTGCCAAATCAATGTATTCGTTGAGGGTCACTTTGGGAGGGATCGTCTCAAAGTATAGCAGTTCACAGAGCCCCATCCGCATGAGGACCATGTCGAGCAGGGCGATTCGGTCTGCGTCCCAGTTTTGAAGTTTACTGCCGATGACTTCCAGGCAGTGTGCTTTTTTCTCAAGGGTGGTCTTCAGCAGTTCCAGGCCGAAGTTTCGCTTTTCGTTGGAGATGACCTGTTCCAAATCCCAGCCAGCCGGGCGTTGCAGGAAGTGTACGACCATGGTCTGCATCATCTCGGCATCATCATCCCATACGAGGAACTGTTCTGAGAGGTGTTCGTCTATGCGTTCATCCGGCAGCAGGATGTTGTTGAAGATGTGCAAAAGGATGTCCCGTTCACTATTCTTGTCGCGCTTCGGGCTCGAGATATATGCTGCATACTCTGGCGTTGCGCACAGGGTCAGGTAGCATTTTTTTGTCAGTGCTATGTCGAGATGCGCCTGAAAATTACCCCGGATGGCCCACTGCTGAAAGGCAGGATCGAGGGTATAATGGGCCATCAGCTCATTGCCGCTCACCTTCACGTCCACCTGCAGGTCATCTTGGGAGGGGAGGTGTTTGGAGGCCCTTTTCAGGGCGTCCTTCTCGGCATATTTTGCGACTTCGGAGAGGAGAAAGAGGAGGTATGAAAACAACCGGGACGATTGTTCCAACTTTTTTGAAAGTTCTTCGTGGGCACGCGAGACGTCTGCCGGGCAGGCCCCCGCTTCAATAGCATAAAGCGTCTGCATGACTTTCACCCGGATATTCCTTCTGCTGATCAACTGGTAAAGAGCTTTAATACTACAAGATTACGTTGAAATTACCATCCTGCGCGGATGGCCTGCCGGGCTATGGATCTCATATCCCTTTCTCGGTGGGAGGCCGGGTCTGTGCAATATTGTCAGGCGGCGCTTCTCTGTCTGTCTGATTTGTCAGGCGCTCGGCGGGGCTTATGATCTCTAGGCCTGCCAAGATTTCCTGTTCGCGGGAATGGTATGGATTTCGATGTTTACTTGGAACTCGCATATTTTAATTAGTCATGTGAGCATGATATTGTTTCATCAAATCAATTATTAAAACAAAATTTTATGGCTAAGAAGTTGAGCATTACCCCATTACATGACCGGGTAATTGTAAAAGCTGCTCCCGCCGAGGAGAAGTCTGCCGGAGGAATCATCATCCCTGACACTGCCAAAGAGAAGCCCCAGCGAGGGACGGTCATGGCTGCAGGCCCCGGGAAAAAGGACGAGCCAATGACGGTCAAGGCTGGCAACACGGTCCTTTATGGCAAGTATAGCGGTACGGAGATCACGATCGAAGGCATTGACTATCTCATCATGCGCGAATCAGATATCCTGGCTATTGTCTAATTCGTTGCATGATTATTTTATATATCACTAACCTCAAATACCAGTAACATGGCAAAACAGTTATACTTCAACACCGAGGCTCGCGCCAAGATGAAAAAGGGCGTTGATGTGCTCGCGAATGCAGTGAAAGTGACCCTCGGCCCCAAAGGTCGCAATGTGGTCCTCGAGAAGAAGTTCGGCTCCCCCACCGTCACCAAAGACGGTGTGACGGTCGCCAAAGACATTGAACTAGAAGATCCAATTGAGAATATGGGTGCTCAGATGGTCAAGGAGGTCGCCTCCAAGACAGCAGACGTCGCTGGAGATGGCACCACAACGGCTACCGTCCTGGCACAGTCCATCATCACTGAGGGATTAAAGAATGTTACCGCAGGTGCCAACCCGATGGATCTGAAGCGTGGCATCGACAAGGCAGTCGACATCGTTGTGGAGAATCTTCAGAAGCAGACCCAAACGGTCGGTAATGACAGCAAGAAAATTGAGCAGGTCGCTTCCATCTCCGCCAACAACGATCCAGAGATTGGTAAGCTGATCGCCTCTGCCATGCAAAAGGTTGGCAAAGACGGCGTCATCACGGTCGAAGAAGCCCGTGGTACCGAGACTAGCATAGAGTTGGTGGAAGGTATGCAGTTTGACCGGGGATACATATCTCCGTACTTCGTCACCAACTCTGATAAGATGGAGTGCGAGTTGCAGAACCCATATATTTTGATCTATGACAAGAAAGTTTCTGCCATGAAGGACGTCCTCCATATTTTGGAGAAAGTCGCCCAGCAGGGAGCGCCTCTTGTCATTATTGCAGAAGACTTGGAGGGCGAGGCTCTGGCTACCCTCGTTGTCAACAAGCTGCGTGGCACCCTGAAAGTGGCTGCCGTCAAGGCTCCTGGCTTTGGCGACCGCCGCAAGGAGATGCTGCAGGACATTGCCATTCTAACTAAGGGTCTGGTAATTTCCGAAGAGCAGGGCTATAAGCTCGAGAATGCCGATCTGTCTTACCTCGGACGGGCAGAGCGCGTCACCATCGACAAGGACAACACCACCGTCGTCGGTGGAAAAGGCAAGAAAGAAGACATTAAAGCCCGTATCGGACAGATCAAGGCCCAGATCGAGACGACTACTTCTGAGTACGACAAGGAGAAGCTCCAGGAGCGCCTGGCCAAGCTCAGTGGTGGTGTAGCCGTCCTCAATATCGGTGCCGCTACCGAAACAGAGATGAAGGAGAAGAAGGATCGTGTGGACGATGCGCTGCATGCCACCCGAGCCGCTGTCGAGGAAGGTATTGTGCCCGGCGGTGGCATTGCCTACATCCGCGCCATTGAGTCGCTTGACAAGAAGAAAGGTGCCAATGAAGACGAGACGACAGGCATCGCCATCGTTCGCCGTGCCCTCGAGGAGCCCCTGCGCACCATCGTTGCCAATGCCGGCATCGAAGGTTCCATCGTCGTACAGAAGGTGAAGGAGGGTAAAGACGACTTCGGCTACAACGCCCGTACCGATAGCTATGAGAAGCTGTTGACGGCCGGTGTCATCGACCCCACCAAAGTCAGCCGCGTCGCCCTCGAGCATGCTGCCTCCATTGCCGGCATGCTACTCACGACAGAGTGCGTGGTTGCCGACAAACCCAAGAAGGAAGAGCCCATCAACAATCATGGCGGCGGTGCACCGGGCATGGGTGGCATGGATTATTAATCTATCTGGTCAAAGAGGAGCAGGTAATTACATTGCTCTTCCGTGGCCTGCATCAGACCATTGCAGGGAGCGGCTACCATAGCCGCTCCTTTTTTTTGTAGAGGGATTTCCTAGGCCGGCAAACGCTGCTCCTGTCCTGCGTGCAGGCTGCCCTTGACGAGCAGCCATTGTGCCAGGCAATAGGTGGCCATGATGGCGGTGCCGGCTGCCGGGAAGGGTTCTCGAAATCGATCTATCGCCAGTAAGGCATCCGAAAAAACAAACGACAGGGCCCCCAGCATGAAAGGTACCGCGGCGGCATTAGGAATCTTTCCATATTGCCAAAGGGCGCAGCAGAGCATGGTTCCGATAACGACGGCATAGGCCGTGACAGCCCAGCGCAGATCTCCCAGACCAGGCCATAGGATATGCAGCAATTCAAACACGAAGACGCCGACCGCAAGGAGCATAACAGGCCTTCTCTTTAAAAAAGATACTTTAGGGGAGCGGATCGAAAGGAAGTACGTGATATAGGTCAGATGCGCCAGCAAAAAGGAGGCAAGTCCTGCCAGGAACCAGCCTGGGCCCTTGCCCAGCAAGAGTAGGTCGCCCATCCAGGAAAAGGCCAGTGCCGCCAGGATGGTGTAGGGGCGAGCATGTAGTGGGTACATCGCAGTCCAGCAAAAGCCCATCAGCAAAGGCATCAGCCAGGGCTTCGTCCAGGGACGAGCCTCCGGATATAGGTTCAGGCAGGCGATGTCTGCAACGCAGGCCAGCATATATAGCAAGACTACCGATCGCGATCGGTCATTCATCCGGGTGGGTTTCAATCCAGACCTTTCTGTTGAAGAACAAAGAAAGGGAGTCCCTGTGCCTGGCGGTGTCGGGAAGGGGTGCCCGGATCGGGATGTAGAGTTTGAATTTGACGGAATCTTTTGTGCTCATACGGACGGGATGTCCCCATTCCTTCAGGTCGGCATAGCGCTTCAGTGCACGGTTTCTCGAAGAGACTTCCAGGACGACCACAAAGGGATATGGCTTTTCAATAAGCTGGGCTGGCGCAAGGTCGGCTGTTTCCTTTGCCGGGGCCGGGGCTATAGCCGCATCACGGGGCTGGAACAGCGACAAGCCACGCCATATACCGCTGACAGCTACATACCCCAGTGCTGCGGCCAGTGAAGACAGCAGCAGGACCACCGCAATGCTACTCCAGCGGATGTAAGCCGGAAAGGTAAAGCGTTGCAGGGACCTTGGGCGCTCCCTTCTCTGGGGTCGAATCTCTGAAGGGGCTATTACCCCGTCTTCCTGCATCAAGGTTACCTCATGTTGAGCGTTTTGCTGCAGCCATCCGATGCCTTCGATATAGAAAGGCTTACTGGTCATCGTCAGCTCATGCCCGAACTCGAGGTAAGAATTCAGGTCAGACATGATCAAGGGGCGAATCTTGCCGGTCTCCCGGCAGATAAAATCAATCAGTTCGGGATCCCAGCTGCCTTTGGCCTCAGCACGAAACGTGAGGCTGTCAGGCGGAAATCGGTTGTTGGCCTCCGAAGCATCGGGTGATAAAGACATGTCGAACATGATCCGACCGAAGCCGGGCAGGGAAAGACTCCCTTGGCTTGCCAGATAGGATCTTAAAAAAAATGGGACCCGGCTTGACATGCAAAATAGGTTCCGTCACAGAAGTACCTCTTTGTGAAAGTTAAGTGAAATCAACGAAATGGCTACATTATTTTGCCTTGAAAGGAGTTCCGCGGAATCCCGTGGCAGGTCTTCTCTACCTTTGCAGCATGATACCTCCCTCAGACGATGAGGTTTTCCTGACATGGTGGTCTCGCCGAAGGGATCAGCGTCGGCGGTTTGTTGCTGCCATCTGGGTGGGCCTGCCCGTCGGGGGTGTACTGGCTCTTCCCATCCTGCTCAACTACCTGACCGGACGGTTTTGGTACCGTCGCGCAGATGCCGTCGGGACATCGCAGTTTAACCCTTTTCTGCTTGTGGTAGCCGTGGCCATCATCGCCGGCTTCACCGGATGGCTCTACAGCCGGATGCAATGGGAACGCAATGAGGAGCGCTACCATCGGCTCTTATCCAAACGAAAAAATACATCGCAGGGGTTCTCCGAAGAAGCAAACCTGCCCTAATTCACCGAACTTTGTGGAAACATCTGAACATGAAGAGGAGTCGATGCTTTGCCTGGCTGAGTGCCGTGTGCCTGCTGGGTACTTCCTGTAAGAAAGAGGAGGCCCCCGAAACGTTGGAGGCTTATATCACCCGGGCCAATCTAGGATCTGTGGTGACTAAAGATAGCCGGGGTTTCTATTATCAGATCATCACCGCCGGCACTGGGGCAACGCCCACCCAGAGCTCACGCGTCACCGTGTTGTATACGGGCAGCCTTACGAATGGGAATGTATTCGACCAGACAGTCGCTACCCCCGCTACCTTTGGACTAGGTCAGCTGATCTTGGGCTGGCAGTACGGCATCCCTTTGATCAAGGCGGGTGGACGCATCAAACTCTATCTGCCCCCCAGCCTGGGATATGGTGCGCAGGCAACCGGTAGTATTCCCCCCAACTCCGTACTCATCTTTGACATTAACCTCCAGGCGGTGCAATAGGCCTTTCAGAGGGGATCTTCCCTTCGTCGAATGTTTGACAAAAACTGAGGAGGACGAAGTATTATTTATCCCGTATCTCCCTGCGATGGGCTGCCGGCCAGCTATGCTAAAGGGCGCCATGGCTGCCGTATCTTTGTGAAAAAATATGCGGATAGCCTCCTTGGTGGCAGTCTTCCTCCTGACGCTGTCCTGTGTATTCGCACAAGTGATCCCCGGCACCTATATCGGCCAGTTCCTGAGGCCCGACGGACTGCCCATCGTCTTCCACCTTGACATTCAAGGAGAAGGGGCTGCCGTCCGTTGGACCATCCGGAATGGCGAAGAACGTATAACCATCGACCGCATCCGCCGGAAGGGCGACTCCGTCTGGGTGGATATGCCCTTCTTTGAATCGGCCTTTCGACTGCAAATCCATGGGCAGCGAATGTCCGGCATCTGGGTTAAGGCGGGCGAGCAACAGCCCGAAGTGTTGCAGCGCGTTGAGATCCGCCCGGGGCAAGTGAAATTCCCGGTCTTCCAGGGCCAGCCCACCACCGATATCAGCGGCCGTTGGAAGGCTACCTTTATCCGGCCCAATGGCACGCAGCGGCCAGCCATCGCAGCATTCCGCCAGCAGGGCCAGCAGCTCACCGGCACCTTTCTCACGCCAACAGGCGACTACCGATACCTCGAGGGTACCATCCAGGGTGACACCCTACAGCTCTCCTGCTTTGATGGCAGCCATGCCTTCTATTTCGGGGCACGGCTTTCCGGCAAGGACCAGCTGGTAGACGGTGTCTTTGCCGCCGGCGGGACAAACTGCGAGCCCTGGTCGGCCACCCGAGACGCCGCTGCCATCCTCGACCGCAGTGCTGCCCGGATGCAATGGATCCCCGGAAGTCCACCCCTGCAGTTTCGATTCCCTGACCTCGATAGCAACCTTGTCTCCTTGGAAGACCCGCGCTATCGAGGCAAGGTCCTGATCCTGCAGATCATGGGATCCTGGTGCCCCAACTGTATGGATGAGACAGCCTTTTTGAGCAACTTCTACCGCCAGCATCGCAGCCGGGGTGTCGAAGTCATCGGTCTGGCATATGAATATAGTGCCGACTTCCAGCGGTCGCGCCGCAGTCTCTCCAAGTTCCGGGATCGCTTTGAGGTGACTTATCCGATGCTCATCACAGGTGTCACAAGTGCCGATACGCTCCGCACGCAGAAGACATTGCCCGGATTCACACCCATCCGAGCCTTTCCCACCACCATCTTCCTGGGAAAGGACGGGCGTGTACGCCACACCGAGGTAGGCTATGCCGGCCCTGCCACCGGCCCTGCCCACGAGGTCTTCCGCAAAGAACTAGAAGAGCGGGTGGAAGCCTTGCTCCGCGAGTGAATCTAGGCTAAGGACAAACCATCTCCTTAGCATACGGGGTTTCCTGTCGAAGAGTGGGGCGCGGAACTCGTCAGAAGGGAAGCTTCTCGGCCAGTGTTTCCAGCCAATGCTGGTCGGTCTCATCGAAATGTGCGAGGTGCTCGCTGTCGACGTCGAGGACGGCGACGACCTCGCCCTGACGAATCACCGGCACAACAATCTCGCTCCGTGACAGGCTGCTGCATGCGATATGGCCGGGAAACTGTTCCACATCTGGGACGATGACCGTCGAAGCCCGCTCCCAGGCGGCACCGCATACACCCCTGCCTTTCCGAATCTTCGTACAGGCGACTGGTCCTTGGAAGGGCCCTAACACAAGCGCTTCTTCCCGTACCAGGTAGAAGCCCACCCACCACCATCCGAACTGCTCCCTCAGCGCTGCCGTGGCATTGGCCAAGTTGGCAATCAGGTCGCCTTCCCCTTCCATCAACGCAGAAATCTGGGGCAACAGTTGACGGTACTGCTCCTCCTTGCTGCCAGCTGTGATTTGCAAATCCTCGGCCATGCGGCAAAGATAGCACAGCGGGTCCTCCTGCTTGCATGCTGGCCATCCCTTGCCTCTCTGTCTAGCTTGCATCTGCGGCAGGCTTGCTGAATTCCAGTATTTTCACCTGCTCGCTCCATCTCAGTCCAGCATCGAAAAAGGGGTGCGCGTACAAGCTTAGCGCAATGAATCCATCTGAAAGCTGCCCTTCGGGCATCGTATGCATTGGAGAGGCGTTGATCGATATGATCTGCACCGACAAGGGACGCTCGCTCTCAGACGGCGAGCATTTTCTGCGCAAGCCGGGAGGTGCTCCTACCAATGTGGCTGCTGCCGTGGCAGCGCTGGGGGGTAATGTCCGGCTGGCGGCCAAGGTGGGGGCAGACCCTTTCGGCAGGCTGCTGGTGCAGGTGATGCAGTCGTTCGGCGTGGATACCAGGTTCCTCCTGCAAGACCCGGATCATTTCACGACGCTGGCCTTTGTCTCCCTGATGGAGAATGGGGAGCGCGACTTTTATTTCAACCGGGGAGCTGACGGGCAGCTGGCATCCCAAGAGATTGCACACCTGCCGCTCGACGAGGTTTCCATCCTGCATTTCGGCTCTGCCACGGCGTTTCTGCCCGGCCCTTTGCAAGAGGCCTACCGTTCCCTGCACCGTCGTGGTGTCGAGTCAGGGAAATTCATCTCTTTCGACCCTAACTACCGCCATCTGCTGTATCACGATCGCATTTCCTCTTTTGTGGAGCAGTCGGCATATTTCATCCGTCACTGCGACTTTTTCAAAGTCAGTGAGGAAGAGGCATTGCTGCTGACGGCTGCCGCATCCATCCCTGTGGCTGCCCAGACCCTGCGATCTATGAGTGCGGCCGTTTTTGCCATCACCCTGGGCAGTGAGGGGACCTTACTCTGTGTGGGAGACCACACGCAGGTGGTGCCCAGCATTCCAGTGGAGGTGACCGACACGACGGGGGCCGGGGATGCCTTCGTAGGAGCTGTCTTATATCAATTGTCGGTTCGTGAAGGCCATCGCCTGCACCCTATTTCAGTGGGGGAGTGGGTTCGCATGGTTGCCATCGCCAACCGGGCCGGGGCACGTACCTGCGCCTATCTTGGGGCCATGGAAGCCTTCCGGCATCTTTCCCTGCAGGTCTTCGACGAATAGGTCAGCTGCGTTTCTGCCGGACGGACTTGGCGGCCACCGCCTTGCCTGTCGAGGGCTTGGCAGCGCGCTCCCTGGACTTCTTCGTTTTTCCCGCCGCCAGGTCGGCGAGGGTCGTCCGCTCCAGGATGCGGAGGTTGGCGTCTCTTACTGAAACCATTAGGTCGTGCAGCCCACAATTGTTTTCATTGCAGTGGCTGCAGCGTTCGTAGAAGTAAAGGCTTGCGCAGGGCAGCATGGCGATGGGGCCGTCCATGATGCGAATGATGCGGGCGATCGGGATCTCCTTTGGCGGAATGCGGAAGCCATAGCCACCACCCTTGCCTTTCTTGCTGAGGAGGATGCCTTCATAGCGCAGCTCCAGCAGGATGTTCTCCAGGAATTTCAGCGGTATATCTCTGGCCTCTGCGATGTCTGAGATGAGTACGTGGGTTTTACCTTCCTGTAGGGCCAGATATTCGAGTGCGTGGAGGGCATATTGTGTCTTTCGGTTTAGCACGGGTCGTGTGTTAGCAAGACTTCGCTAGGGTTGGGCGTTGCCTGGCGAGGGGACCTCTTCACCTAGACCCAGTACGTCTTTCATGGAAAATACGCCTTTTCTCCCAACCAGGAATTCAGCAGCCAAGATGGCGCCTGCCGCAAATCCGTCGCGGCGCAGGGCGTTGTGGCTGATTTCGATCTCATCGATGGTGGAGCGGTAGCGCACTCGGTGCAGGCCCGGATAAGGTTCCCTGCGTTCGCTTTCGATGTAAAGGTCTGTAGGGTTCTCTGTCTGGTGATCGGTCCATCGTGTTTTGACGCCTTCTGCCTGTACGATTTGTTCGGCAAGGCGGATGGCGGTACCGCTGGGAGCATCTTTTTTCTGGGTATGATGGACTTCAGAGACCTGTACATCATAGGCGGGATGTGCCGCCATCAGACGTGACAGCTGACGGTTCACTTCAAAGAAGATGTTGACGCCGATACTGAAGTTGCTGGCATGTATCAGGGCGCCTTGCCGTTGATGGCAAAGGGCGATCGCATCTCCGTAGTGCTCCAGCCAGCCGGTGGAGCCGGTGACGACGGGGAGGCCCAGCTCAAGGCAGCGGCAGACATTCTCATAGGCACTCCCGGGGCCAGTGAACTCGATGGCTATGTCGGCACTCCGAGCCATCGCCTCCTGCAGGTCTTCGGTATTATGCAGGTCGATGCGGGCGGAGATCTGGTGGCCTTTTGCCAGGGCAGCAACTTCGATGGCCTTTCCCATCTTCCCGTATCCCACCAGTATGATGCGCATTTCTATAGATTTTATGACTTTGTCTGCTCTTGTCTAGCCGGTTCGGATCGCTCTCTAGCGGGCGGCCATCGCTTTTTTCTCTGTCCCGCCGAGGGTCCATCTCATGCCCACTTGCATCTGCAGACCTTGCGGGGTGGGGGTGGGGGTCACTCGCAGACTCAGCTTTTCAGCCACATCGAAAGACCGCAGGTGCCCATCCACGGCGGCATCCACGATGTTTAGTCCCCAGAGGGCCAGCAGGGCCAGCACCGACAGGTCGACATTCTTGCGGAACTCGTTGCGGTAGAGGCGGAGGGATTGTGTTGACAGGGGCTGCAGTTGCGGGTCGATGGCATCTACGGGCAGGTTTGGCACGACGATGGATGTATCATTGAAATATCGTACAGAATAAGCCTCTCGGCATTTACGATACCATTCGAGGTTGTAGGCAAAGGCTCCTACCGGGATCGCCAGAGCCCCATATACCAGCGGCAGCTTCCAGTATTTCCGATTGTAGACCTGGCCAGCGCCCGGTAAGATGGCCGACCGGAGGGCTGCCTGCGCTGCCAGCGACCTTTTTTTGGGGGCCGTATCGGTGGGTCCTGTGGGTGCTGACTGGGTACGGGTGAGGGTCCCCATACGCGTCGTGTCGGTGCTCGCCTGGGCCTGTCCCGCTGCGGTCTCACAAGCCAGCAAAAGGCCGGCAGTCGCCACCATCGTCAGGAACGGGCGGACCATCATCATTGCACGGTGATCTTCATTTTGTCGAGCAGCCCGTTGAGTTCTTCTACCGAGTAGTATTCGAGGATGATCTTCCCCCGTCCCTTCTTTTCATGGAAGAGCCTTGCGCGGGTACCGAAATGGGAGCAGATCGTGTCTTCTATCTTCTTCATGACAGGTGGAAGCTGGAGGCTTCCCTTTGCCTTCTTTGGGGTTGTCGACTTGCTGCTGAAAGCCCTAGCAAGCTCCTCTGCCTGGCGGACAGAGAGGTTTTTGGCGACGATCTCTTTGAAGACATGCATCTGGCGATCTACCGTATCCAGCGCGATCAAGGCACGGGCATGCCCCATCGATATCTTCCCGCTGCGCACCGCAACGACGATGGAGGGGGGCAGCTTCAGCAGCCGGATGTAGTTGGTGACGGTGCTGCGTTCCTTCCCCATGCGGGTAGCTACCTCTTCCTGGCTGAGGGCGCATTCATCCATGAGGCGCTTGTAGCTCTGTCCGATTTCTATGGCGTTGAGGTCTTGTCGCTGCAAGTTCTCGAGCAGGGACATCTCCAATAACTGCTGGTCGTCGGCTTCGCGGATGAAGACGGGTACATCCTTGAGGCCTGCGATCTTGCAGGCCCTGAGCCTGCGTTCCCCGGCAATCAGCTGGTATTTGTTGTGCGCGAGACGCGCGACGGTCAGGGGCTGGATGATGTCATGAATTTTGATGGAGTCTGCCAGCTCTCGCAGGGCTGCCTCCTCGAAGTCTTGGCGTGGCTGCTTGGGGTTGGTCTCTATCTGGGCTAGGGGCACCCGCACGACAGCCGTGACCTTCTCGGCCGCCGACGCCGGCATCTTGGCAGGGGACGTTTCCAGCTTTTTCATCTCCGTGTCAATACCCTGAAGCAGGGAGCGGATGCCTTTGCCCAGCATCTCTTTTTTGGGTTTGGACTTACTCATCGTCGAGGTGTAGATTTCGTTCCGACTGGCTGATGCGCGTCATGTTATTCTTCTGTAAGATTTCCTTTGCGAGGTGTAGGTAGTTGATTGAGCCCTTGCTGTCCGCATCGTAGAGGATGGCGGGCTTGCCCACGCTGGGGGCTTCGCTGAGGCGGCTGTTGCGGTGGATGATGGTGTCGAAGACGGTGCTGTCGAAATGTCGACGTACTTCACTTACGACCTGATTACAGAGCCGAAGGCGCCCATCGTACATCGTCATCAGGATGCCCTCTATCACCAGGGAAGTATTGAGCCTTGTCTGTACGATCTTGATGGTGTTGAGGAGTTTTCCAAGGCCCTCCAGGGCAAAGAATTCTGCCTGTACCGGAACGATCACACTGTCGGCTGCGACCAGCGAGTTGAGGGTGATAAGCCCGAGGGAGGGGGAGCAGTCCACAATGATGAAGTCGTATTCGTCTTTGACTTCTGCGATGATATTCTTCAAGACAGATTCCCGCTGGGGTTGATTGACCATCTCTATTTCTGCGCCTACGAGGTCTATGTGGGAAGGGATTAGCCATAGGTAGGGCATGTCCGTCTTCAGTACTACATCACTGGCACTGGCCTGGTTGATCATACAGTCGTAGAGACTCTGCTGGATGTTTTGTAGGATGAAGCCAAGCCCTGAGGTGGAGTTGGCCTGCGGGTCTGCGTCTACCAGCAGGGTCTTGTACTCGAGCACGGCCAGGCTGGCGGCCAGGTTGATGGCTGTGGTGGTCTTCCCGACACCCCCTTTTTGATTTGCTATGCCAATGATGCGTCCCATGGGTATGATTCCTTTTCTCAGATGTCTATGGCTGTGCCGGGCTCTGGCAAGAGCAGCTCCAGTCCGTTCTTTTTAAAATGCGCGGTGGCAGCCTCCTTGTCAATGCGGATGGACGGGAAGGTATCGTAGTGCAGTCCAATGACAGTGCGGCAGTTGAGCAGACGGGCCGCCCGGGCAGCATCTTCATAACCCATGGTGAAAACATCACCGATGGGCAGCAGCAATACGTCGGGCGGCACAAAGGATGGCACCAGCTGCATGTCCATGGTCAGCGAGCTGTCGCCGCTGTAATAGAAAGACCCTTCGGTGGAACGGCAGGCAAAGCCCAGCGGATGCCCCCCATAGCTGCCGTCGGGCATCGAGGAGGAATGGTGGGCGACAAAGGCCTTGATGGCACAGTAGCCGATGTCGATGGTGCCGCCGGTGTTCACCGGTCGCAGTTGGGAAAGCCCTCTGGCCTTCAGCCACAGGTGGATCTCATAGTTGCAGACGACGGTGGCGCCTGTTCGAACCGCTATGGCCTCGCAGTCAAGGATGTGGTCTTCATGGCCATGAGATACCAAGATCAGATCGGCCGGAATCGTCTCTGCCACTACCTTTGACGCCAACGGGTTGGTGGTGACGAAGGGGTCGAAGAGCAGATGCTTCCCGGCGATTGAAGCGCCAAAGCAGGAATGTCCGTAGTAGCTGAATCTCATAACAGGCATCTCCCCGGCCGAGAGCTGGGATGCAGGCGGCTTTGCCAGCGTCCGGCAAGCCCCGGGCAAGGGGTTCAAATGTACAGGTTTGGGGTGGATGCAGTGGAACAATCTATTCACACAAGTGTTGTTAGATGAACGCAACCTTCTCCATGCATTATACCATCATTGCCGGTACGAACCGGCCCGGTAGCAATACCGCACAAGTAGCCCTCCAGATGCGGGACATGCTCCGGCAGAAAGGCGTAGATACATCCTACCTGAGTCTGGAAGATATACCGCTGGACCGGCGGTCTGACGCGCTGGCACGCCAAGAAGAAGAGATCCTAATCCCAACTACCCATTTTATTCTGGTTGTGCCTGAATACAACGGCAGCTTCCCGGGCTGCCTGAAGACGGTGATGGACCTTTCCGACATCCAGACCGTCTGGTGGGGAAAGAAAGCCATGCTCACCGGGGTGTCGACCGGAAGGGCGGGAAACCTCCGTGGGATGGAACACCTCACTGGTATCTTGCACTACCTAAAGGTGACCGTCCTGCCCAACCGGCTGCCTATCTCGGGGGTCGACAAACTCATGGACGCCGACAGGCACATCCGCGATGAAGCCACCCTGGCAGCCATCTCTGCCCAGCTTGATGAGTTCCTGCGCTTTTGACAAAATAAGGTCGGTGCCGAGATACTAAAAATCTCCCTCCAATGAACCGATGGCTGCTCCCTAGCATCCTCCTCATCCTCGTGCTGCTGGTGGACCTGTATGTCTTCCAGGCCTGGCGGAAGGTGGCATCAACCCTCCCGCTGCGCTGGCGAAATCCTTTCCTGCTGGCCTACTCGCTGCCGGCAGTTGGGCTTGCCATCCTGCTGCTGACCGTTCTACTGGGTGCACCTGCCCAGGGTATTAGCCCGTTGCGAAGTCATGCCTTCGCCCTCTTCGTCGGACTCTTCCTCGCTAAGTTGCTGGCCGCCCTCTTCTTTCTGACAGACGACCTTCGCCGCGCCATCACCTGGCTCTTTGCGGGTTTAGGTAACACCCCCGCCGTCGCCACCCATGAGAATGGCACCACCATCCCCCGTTCCCTGTTCCTCAGCTGGCTTGGCTTCGCCTCCGGAGGCCTTCTTTTTGGCAGCATGGCCCTAGGGTTCCGCAACAAATACCGCTATCGCACCGAGCACATCAAGGTCGAATTCCCACACCTGCCCGAAGCATTCCGAGGACTGCGCATTGGACATATCTCCGACATCCACTCGGGCAGTCTCACTGACCCTATGGCCGTCAGCCGTGGCGTGCAGCGCATGCTTGATGAATCCCCCGACATCATCCTCTTCACCGGCGACCTTGTCAACGACCACGCCGGAGAGATGGACGGCTACCACGATCTCTTCGCCCAGCTAAAGGCTCCAATGGGGGTCTATAGCTGCCTTGGTAATCACGACTACGGCGACTATCGCCGCTGGCCCAGTCACAAGGCGAAGGCAGAAAACCTAGAACGCCTCAAAGCCACACACGCCTCCATGGGCTGGCGGCTTCTTATGAACGAGCACGTGACATTGGAACGGAATGGTGAACGCATCGCCCTGCTCGGTATCGAGAACTGGGGCGCCAAAGGCTTCACCAAATACGGCCGCTTGGCTGACGCCTACCGTGGGACAGAGGAATTCCCGTTCCGGATCCTGCTCAGCCACGACCCCAGTCACTGGGAGGCGCAGGTGCTCACAGAATACCCTGACATCGACCTCATGCTGAGCGGGCATACACATGGCATGCAGTTCGGCATCGAGATCCCAGGTTTTCGCTGGAGCCCCGTCCAGTATGTATACCGCCAATGGGCCGGGCTCTACCGAAGGGGCCGACAGTTCCTCTATGTCAATAGGGGCTTCGGCTTTCTCGGCTATCCCGGACGCGTCGGCATCCTGCCAGAGATCACCATCATAGAACTCGCCTAGATCGGTAAAAAATTGTTGATAGTAAAAGATTTATATCCCCTAATTCTTTCATGCTAATGGCTTTTAACAGCCTGTTGGGTTTCCCATTTACCGCGAACGCCAGACCTTTACTGCAAATCCTACGCACATGAAAAGGATTGCTATTCTCTCCGCCGCACTGCTACTCGGGATCTCCACTACGCAGGCTCAAGGCATGAAGCTAGGCCTACGCTTCGGTTCTACCCTTTACAAGATCGATGGCAAAGAGTTTAAAGACGAATTTAACTTCGGCTACCACCTCGGAGGCGCCCTTGAAATCATGTTCAGCAAGAAGTTCGGCATTCAACCCGAAGTGTTGTTCAATAAGACCCAGACGGAGACGGCGACCAATATCTACCAGGTTGGACAAGGCATCAACCTGGGGGTTGTATCCGATATAAATTACCTGAACTTTCCGGTCCTGCTCAACATACGCCCTTCCGGCGGGCCATTGGTGATCCAGGTGGGTCCACAGTTTGGGATCAAAATGTCTGATAGCCGTACGTTGTTACAAAATGGGCAGGAAGCCTTCAAGAACGGCGACCTCTCACTGCTAGGCGGACTCCAGCTCAACCTGGCCATGTTCCGCCTCTACGGCCGATATGGCATTGGCCTGACCAACATCAGCGATGTCAGTAACCAGTCCAAATGGACAAGCCGGGCCGTGCAGCTTGGCGTCGGCGTCAACTTCTAAGCAGCCTTCGCTCCAAGGCAGCCGGTCTTCATGACAGATTGGCTGCTTTTTGTCCCGCCGGCCGCTGGCCGCCAAGGCCTCCTTCCACTGCCTCGACGTGTTGGAAAGGGAAGCCAGATGCGCCATCTGGAAAATGTAGTCCGAGGGGTTCGAGCCAGTAAGGGTCTTGGCATCAAACTTGTCCCTGAGGGGTCAAATTTTTTTCGATGGGCGAAGGTAAGATGCCTGCCAGCTTGTCGTTAACTAAGGAATGCACATGAGGGACAGAACAATATACAGGCTGGAAGAGGACGATGTGGACTTCATGCCCATCATCCCCTTGAATGAGGGAGATAGCGAAGGGCAGGACGAGACGGCGATCCCGGAAGAGCTGCCCCTGCTGCCGTTGCGCAACACAGTACTCTTCCCGGGTGTCGTGATCCCCATCACGGTGGGCCGCGACAAGTCGATCAAAGCCGTGAACGATGCCTATAAAGGCGATAAGCTCGTGGGGGTGTTGGCACAAAAGGACCCTGCCGTCGAAGACCCCGGACTCAACGACCTCGTCCGCATAGGCACCGTGGCCAAAGTCATCAAGCTGATTAAGATGCCAGACGGTGGGACGACCGTTATCATCCAGGGCCGGAAACGGTTCGAACTCCTCAAAGTCACGGCCGAAGAGCCCTGCTTCCGGGGACAGATAAGGGTCCTCGAAGAACAGGTCATCGGAGAGGATACGCATTTCGACGCGGCTGTCAGTTCCATCAAAGACCTCGCCGCCCAGATCATCCAGCTCTCCCCCAACATCCCGACCGAGGCAGGGCTCATCCTCCGCAACATAGAGAACCCATCCTTTCTGATCCATTTTGTCAGCAGCAACCTCAACAGTGACCTCTCGGAGAAACAGCAGCTCCTAGAGATGGACGACATCCGCGCCCGCTCCGAGATGCTCTTGAAGCTGCTACAGAAAGAACTGCAGTTTGCCGAGCTGAAGAACCAGGTCACTAACAAGACAAAGACAGAGCTCGACAAACAGCAGCGTGAGTACTTCCTGCAGCAACAGCTCAAGAGCATCAAAGAAGAGCTGGGAGGAGACTCCAACGACCGCGAGGTGCAGGAGATGCGCAAGAAGGCAGAGGCGAAACAATGGCCACAGTCGGCCAAAGAACTCTTCCTGAAGAACATAGAAAAGCTGGAGCGGATGCATCCCACCACGCCCGACTACTCCGTCGTCTACAACCACCTAGATCTACTGCTCGATCTGCCCTGGAGTCAATATACCCACGACAGCTACGACCTGCGGAAGGCAAAGAAAGTCCTCGACGCCGACCATTTTGGGATGGATAGGATCAAAGATCGCATCCTCGAATACCTGGCCGTGCTGAAGCTGAAAGGCGACATGAAGAGCCCTATCCTCTGCTTCGTAGGTCCCCCCGGCATTGGCAAGACATCCCTAGGGCGCAGCATCTCCCATGCCATAGGCCGAAAATATGCCCGCCTAAGCCTGGGCGGACTGCACGACGAGAGCGAGATCCGGGGCCACCGAAAGACCTACATCGGAGCCATGCCCGGCCGGATCATCCAGACGATCCGCAAGCTTGCGTCTTCCAACCCCGTCATCATCCTCGACGAGATCGACAAGGTAGGCCATGACCACCGCGGTGACCCCTCCTCCTCCCTCCTCGAAGTACTCGACCCCGAGCAGAACCATTCATTCTACGACAACTATCTGGAGCTAGAATACGACCTCAGTAAGGTGCTCTTCATCGCAACCGCCAATGACGTGCAGAGCATCCAGCCTGCCTTGCGCGACCGCCTGGAGATCATCGACCTCAGCGGCTATGCCGTCGAGGAAAAGGTCGAAATCGCCACCCGGCACCTCCTGCCCCGACAAAAAGATGCACATGGCCTCAAAGACCGTGCAATCCGCCTCTCCCCCAAAGTGCTTACAGGCATCATCGAGCAATACACGCGGGAGAGCGGTGTCCGGGAGCTGGACCGGCAGCTCGCATCCCTCATGCGTTCCTTCGCCAAAGAGCTGGCCCTGCACGGTAAGGTAAAATCAGTCGTCACAGCCCGCGATGTGCAGCGCATACTTGGAAAGCCTCGCTATTCCAATGAAATCTACCGAACCGCCAACCTATCAGGGGTGGCGGTGGGACTGGCATGGACCTATGTAGGTGGCGACATCCTCTTCATAGAAACTTCCGTCTCGGAAGGCAAAGGGGAGTTGAAGCTCACCGGCAACCTTGGTAATGTCATGAAAGAAAGTGCCTCCACTGCGCTCACCTGGCTGCAGGCCAATGCCCGCAAGAATAACATTGATCCGGTGGCCTTTAGCCAATCGACCATCCATATCCATGTGCCTGAAGGAGCTGTCCCCAAAGACGGACCCAGTGCAGGCATCACCATGCTGACCTCGATGGCCTCTGCCTTCACCGGTCGGAAAGTTAAGCCCTACCTGGCCATGACGGGTGAGTGTACCCTGCGCGGACAGGTGCTGCCGGTCGGCGGCATCAAAGAGAAAGTACTGGCTGCCAAGCGGGCCGGCATGAAGGAGATCGTCCTATGCTGGCAGAACGAAAAGGATGTGACTGAGATCGACCAGGACTATATCCGGGGACTGCGATTCCACTACGTCCGCAGCCTGCAGCAAGTGCTGGAGCTGGCTCTGTCCTAGTGTGGCTTATGTTTATTCATTTTTCGACTTATTCGGTTTTTTCTTCCCTTCTGACGAACAAATATTGATTGTAGCCTGTATATGAGTAAATATTTGCATTCAAGTATTTCATGTTGGTTGTTTTAAGGGTTACAGAATTCCCCCATTTCTATGGGGGATTTTCTTTTTTTTAAAAGGGCTTCATGAATCGCTAATTTCATCGCGATGACCCTGCACCGGCCTTTGTTCCTTTGGCTTATGACGGCCTGTTTGGGGCTGGACGCCAGGGCCCAGACGCTGGGAGGTGTGTCGGCTTTTTCTTTTCTGCGGGCTCCAACCTCTCCGCTGGCGACGGCCCTGGGCTCCGCCAACGTGTCGCAGCTGTCGCCAGACGCGATGGCGACAGCGCTGAATCCTGCCCTGCTCCGGCCCTCGATGCATGGGCAGCTCTCCGTCTCTGCCCATGGCTTTTTTGCCGGCACGCGGCAGTTGCATGGACAGTATTGTTACGGGATTCCTGCCGCCCACCCGACCCTGCTGGTCGCAGCCATGGATGTTGTAGACTACGGTGCAGCCTCTGCTACCGATCCCTCGGGAAATATCCTTGGGACCTTCCGTGCTTGGGACCAAGCCCTCCGCCTCACCGCCGCCCGGGCCTATGGCGAGCGCTGGCATTACGGCCTTACCCTTACCTATGCCGCCAGCAGCTATGGTATCTATCGATCACAGGCCCTGCTGGCCGACGTAGGGCTGACATATACGGACAGCGCAGGACTTTTTCAGGCGGGCTTCACCGCCCGGAATATGGGCGCACAACTGAGGACCTATGCCGGACAGGCGGAGGATATGCCCTTCGATGTGCAGGTAGGCCTCTCTCAAAGGCTGCGCCATGCCCCACTGCAGTTCTCCCTCACGGCTCAGCGTGCCCATCGCTTTGACATCCTCTACCGGGATACGGCCTTCAACACTGAAAACTTTGGAGTGCCCGGCGCCGGCGGACTCTTCGAGAAGCTGTTTCGTCATGTGGTGCTCTCCGCCCAGGGCTATGTGGGCGACAAGGTAGAACTCACGTTGGCATACAACCACCTGCGGCGGGCCGAGCTGTCCGTCCCCAATGGAGCGAATGGCATGACTGGTTTTTCCGTAGGACTCGGGCTGTTGCTCCAACGGATGCAGGTGCGGTTTGCCCGTGCCGTTTACCAAAACGGACTGGCTTACAGCCAGTTTGGGCTTTCCGTATCTCTTGGGAAGCCGCTTCAGTTACGCTTGTGATAGCTAAGGATGGCCAGGGCATTGGTCGGCAAAGCATAGCTAGCAAAGACCGCCAGATCCCTCGTCATGTCTGCCAGCCTGGCCCCTTTCAAACCCTAGAGCCAAAATATCTTCGATGCCGCCTCTAAGATGCGACCTTCTGTATCCGTTCGGTTAGTCGCTTTTATTCATAAAGTTTAACCGTCTTGTCAAAAAAAATTTGCGATTACTCTTCTTGGCATTCAAAACCTCTTTCACCGGTCTTTTCTCTCAGGATGAATTGTATTAGCTTGCCGTCTGCGATGGCATACCGGAAGTTGCATTACCCCCCTGAACTCTCCGGCGAGGCACTCGACGGCTTTCTGGCCGAAGGGTGGTATCGCATGAATCAGGCCATCTTTACCATCACCCATACCTTTCGGGAGAGCCGCCTTGATTTCTGCCCTGTCTGGTGGCTGCGCTTTCCGGTCGGGGCGTTGGAAAACCACCGCTCCCACGCACGCATCCGCCGCCGCAGTCAGCACCTGCAGGTGCGGCTGGAGTCTCCCTTCCAGATTCATCCTATATACAACGAGCTCTACGCCCGCTATCTGGCGGCTGTTCCCTTTGATGGCTACACATCGATCCAGGAGGCGTTGTACGGTGAAGGAGATCCTAACATGGGGACTATCTACAACAGCCATGCCTGGGTTGTCAGCGATGGCGACAAACCCGTGGCTGTTGGCATCTTCGACCTTGGTTGCAGCTCCGCCGCCTCCATCCTCCATTTCTACGACCCTGCCTATGCAGGCTTCAGCCTGGGTAAGTACCTCATGCTGCTGACGGTCGACTATCTGCGAGCTTTGGGCTGCCAATGGTATTACCCTGGCTATGTCGTCTGCGGCGATGCTAGGTTTGACTACAAACTGTTCCTAGGTCGCCGCCAGGCCTCGTACTTCGATCCCCAGCTCCAGTCGTGGCAGCCTTTCCGGGAAGAACTGCTCACCTATGAAGCCTCGAATTCGGAGGACTGGGGCCAGGAGATGGGTGACTTTCTATTCTAGGTCGGTATCGCCCATGCCAGCGAAGCCGTATTTCTGGGAGTCATTTGTACATTCACACTCGACCGGCTTCCGCCACTTCCAGACCCAGAGCAGTATCCATGGAACGATTCGATCCGCTGATCCAGCACTCCATGCCCGCGATGCGCTCTTTGCCGCGATATCAAAGGACCCGCCTCGCCCCGACCCCCAGTGGCTACCTGCACATAGGCAACTTATTTTCTTTTGCCATGACCGCTGGCCTAGCAAGGCTGCATGGGGCAGCCATCCTCCTCCGGATCGATGATCTCGACCAGGGCCGTGTCCGCCGTGAATACCTCGACGACCTCTTCGACACGCTCCGCTTTGCCGGCATCCCCTGGGATGAAGGCCCTACTGACACGGACGACTTCCTGCACCTTTGGTCGCAACGGCGCCGCATGCCACACTACAGGGCAGCACTAGCCCATTTAAAGGAGAAGGAGGCTGTCTTTGCCTGTGCCTGTACGCGTTCTCAACTGGCACGTGTCGCTCCCGACGGTAGCTACCCCGGCACCTGTCTGTCGGGGGCGCATTCCCTCAATGACTCGATGATGAATTGGCGAATGCTAACAGCATCGAATAACCGAATACGTCTGAAGAAGCCGGATGGCGATTCAGTGTATTTCGATATTCCGCCCGACACCCGACATGTCGTCGTACGAAAAAAGGGAGGAGACCCTGCCTACCAACTCGCTTCTGTCGTGGATGATATCCATTTCGGCGTAGACCTGATCGTACGAGGCGAAGACCTTATGCCGTCGACCCTTATGCAGATTCAACTCTCGCAGCTGCTGCCGGAAAACAGATTCAGTGATGCGGTCTTCCTGCACCATCCGCTGCTCTGCGGGCCCGGGGGCCTCAAGCTGTCCAAGTCGGCCGGTGCTACTTCTGTGCGACACCTCCGGGCAACAGGGCATTCCTCTGCCGCTGTCTGGGAGCGGGTGGCTGCCTGGTCGGGTTATCCGCCAGCCAGAGACTGGCAGGGGCTGTTTCAGGGGTACCTGCAACATCCGTAGGCCTGCCTCTCAAAAGCCTCATGGTGGAGTCGGACAGCCATACTGCAGATGCTGCATATGAGGAAAGGGCAATGTTTGCAGCTATAAAGGTGAATAGTTGTCGGTCGCAGGGCTGCCTGTGGGCCTTCATCTTTCGTCGGCCGATGTTATGGCTGTTGTTGCCTTGTGCTTAGGAAGAAACTTTCCAGTGGATTTTCTTTCTGACGGGGTAGAGGAGGAGTCTCAGCTAGAAGCTGTTGCGGCACCTGTTGGCGGATCTGAGTGATCCAGTCCTACGTAGGTATGCAACCATCGTCAAAGAAGGCAGAGAGGGCTGCCCTGGATGACTTTTCTCCGAGGTTTCGGGCACTGGCGGGGCCCTGGTTCGGCAGGCGCAGCAGGCTGACATACAGATGGTCTGGAAGCGCCTGCAGCAGGAACTCCACATCGGCCCCTCTATTGTTGACGATGATGAACTCCCAGTCGGAAGGGTTAGAGCGTGGGGCATTGTCTGAGGTCTTGAGAGGGTCGGCTGCACCGCTGTCGTCTGGTGCATAAGAAAAAGCTATCTGCTTGATCTGGGCGATAAAAAATGAAGAGCCCGCCTATCATGGGGCGGGCTCATATAGAAGAAGCTATTTCTTATGTAAGGGTCCCTTGTTACATAGAAGGCTTCCATCCTTCCCGGTACTCGCGGGTGACGAATGGGTTGGCATCTTCGAAATTAGTGATGCGCATCGATTTACCATCCCACAGCAGTTTCTTTCGGCCATAGTAATCCATGCGGGTCTGGCCGGCGGCATTCTTTACCTCCTTGCGGAGCATGTAGCTGCGGATGGCGAGGTTGCCCATCAGGACCGTCTCTGTGAGGGGACCTGAATAGTCGAATGAAGACGTCAGCCCCTCATGTTCCTGGCTGCCGAAGCCGGCCTTGCAGGCCTCTGTCCAATAGACCTGGTGGTTCCATTCGGCCATGCCCTTGGTGATGTCCCTCCTCGAAGCTGGCATCTCCATCTTCTCACCGCTGTTGAGATAAAGCTTCGGGTCGTTGCCGTACATGCCGATGACCATCAGTCCTTTGGAGCCATGGAGGTAGACGCCATTGGCGCCGTTGCCATCGGGGCTCAGCGGCTCGTCGGAGGGCAGTTGGTCGGGGTGGAAGGGTCGGAGACCTCCATCCATCCATACCATCTTCATGGGCACTTTGTTTTTCTCTGTAGCAGGGAAGCGGATCTCTACCAGCGAGGAGGGGGGGCAGCCATCAGGGATATGCTCCGGATTCCAGTCTTTGATGAACACCTGGCCGACGCTGGCTTCTACTTCGGTGGGATAGCCCAGTCCGAGGATGCGGAAGGGTGAGTCGATGGTGTGGCATCCGATGTCGCCCAGGGCGCCCGTACCGAAGTTCCACCAGCCACGCCATTTAAAGGGGTGGTAGAGTGGATGGTAGTCGACATAAGATGCAGGCCCCAGCCAGGTGTCCCATTCAGCAGCCGTTATTGAGCTGGGCAGGGACGGCTTGTCGGACGGCACCGGGATGCCTTGTGGCCATACAGGCCGGTTGGTCCATATCTCCACCTTGTGGACGGTGCCAATCAAGCCTTTGTCGAACCAATCCATCGCCACCTTCTGGGCCGGGTTGGAGGCGCCTTGGTTGCCCATCTGCGTGACGACCTTATATTTTCTGGCCGCCTCGGTGAGCATCCTGGCTTCTGCGATGTTATGTGTTAGGGGTTTCTGCACGTATACGTGTTTTCCTAGCTGCATGCAGGCCATGGCTGCGAACGCGTGGAGATGGTCGGGTGTCGAGATCGTCACGGCGTCGATGTCTTTTCCAGACTCTTCCAGCATCTTGCGGAAGTCTTTATAGCGCTTGGCATTGGGAAATCGTTCGATGCTGGTCTTGCACTGGTTCCAGTCGACGTCGGAGAAGGCGACGACGTTGTTGGCACCCTTGTTCGAGGCATTGAAGAGGTCGGAGGTACCCTTGCCACCGGCGCCGATGGCGGCGATGTTCAGTTTGTCGCTCGGTGCGATATGTCCTCGCCCAAGGGTGTGCCTGGGAACAATAAAAAATCCGGCAGCGGCCATGGAGCCTTGCTGCAGGAAACGTCTGCGGGATGATTTTCTAGACATGTCGGTTGTTTTTTATGCTTATAGGTTCCCAAATTAGTAATTTATTGGATGCTGTACATGCTGGCCTCGCAACTTAGATTTTCTCTCTGCTACCTTTACCTGATATGGGGGGGGATGGTGTACATTCGCTTTTTCCATGAGAAGGGCTGTCTGCTTTTCGATTCTGCTCCTGCAGCTTGCCCTGGTGAGCAATACCCTGTTGGGGCAGACATCTATCTATTCCATTGGCCAGGTTTTCGATAGCGCCTATCTTGCCCGGCGTGCGCCTGAGCCTGTCCGTGTCGACGGCATCCTGGGTGACCGCTGCTGGGCCCTTGCCCAGCGGGCTTCCCATTTTGTGCAGAACTTTCCGAATGACACTTTGCTGGCGAGCTCACCCACGGAGGTGATGGTCAGCTACGACGACAAGTTCCTCTACATAGCGGCCCGTGTCTATCACTCTGACACCGGTCAGCGATTTGTCATTCCCTCCTTGAAGCGGGACTTCCGCGGCGAAGCCAACGATGCCTTGGTGGTCACGCTCGATCCTTTCATGGACCGCCTCAACGCCTTCTCCTTCGGCATGAGCCCCTTCGGCGTACAGCGGGAAGGCCTCATCGTCAACGGCGGCGTCGCCAACGAAGACCTCAGCTTGTCGTGGGACAACAAGTGGTATGGGCAGTCGGTCATCCATGCCGACCACTGGAGTACAGAGATGGCCATCCCCTGGAGTACCCTACGCTTCCGCAACGGCTCCGACCGATGGCTGGTCAACTTCTACCACATCGACAGCTACAACGCCGAACGCTCCGGCTGGTCGCGCGTGCCCAACCAGTATGGGATGATCTCTTTGGCCTTCACGCGCCCGCTCCTCTTCGAGACGCCTTTGCAGAAGAAAGACCGCAACATCTCTCTGATACCCTACGCGACCTCTTCTCTTATAAAGCAGCCGGTACGAGCAGGACGCAACAACCCCGGGTTCAACCAACGCATGGCGGCTGCCCTGGGCGGAGATATGAAAGTTGGATTGGGGCCGGCGCTCAATGCAGATATCACCTTCAACCCCGACTTCTCCCAGGTGGAGGTCGACAACCAGGTCACCAACCTCGACCGCTTCGAAATTCTCTTCCCCGAGAAGCGACAGTTTTTCTTGGAGAACGGCGACCTCTTCGCCAACTTCGGCGTCGAAGGCATCAGGCCTTTCTTCTCCCGCCGCATCGGGGTCACCCGTGACCCCGGCACCGGCCAGAACCTTCAGAATAAAATCGATGCAGGGCTACGCATCAGCGGCAAGCTGGGCGATAAGACGCGTGTGGGGCTCCTGCAGATGCGTGCTGCGGCTATTGACTCGATTGGGCAGCCCGCGCAGGACTTCACCGTGCTGGCCTTACAACGCAAGCTCTTCGCCCGCTCTAGCCTGGGGTTCATCTATACCAATAAAGAGTCCGCTGGCACGGCAGACTTCAACCGCGTTGCCGGCATCGACTATATCATCGGCTCCCGCAATAATGCTTGGAATGGGAAGGTCTTCTCCATGATGTCATTCGACCCCATTCGGACGCGCCACGACATGGCCTCCGGTGCCCTTATCGTTTACAACAAACGGGAGGTAGAATTCCGGCAGCGCTTCTACCGCATCGGAGAAGCGTTCAATCCCGAGTTAGGGTTTCTCCGCCGTCGCGGATACTCCCGAGCGGCCGGCGATGTATGGTGGAAATTTTACCCGAGTGCCCATTCGCGCATTAACCGCCACGGCCCGATGTTTGACTACGACGTCACGGCATTTCCCAATATTGGCGTCACAGACTACGACCTCAACTTTCTCTACAACGTGCAGTGGCGGAACTATGCCTCCCTCCGGTTGCGCTTCCGGCGCGACTTCACGCGGCTGACAGACGACTTCGACCCTACCAACACAGGAGGTGCCAAGTTGCTGGCCGGCAGCTCCTATGCCTTCTATTCTATGATTGGGATGCTCATGACTGACCAGCGCAAGCGCCTCGCCGGCAGCCTGCAATGGCGTACGGGTGGATATTTCAATGGCGCCCGCCATGGCGTGGAAGGCGAGCTGGGATGGCGCTTTCAGCCCTTTGGCAGCGTTGGCAGCGTCTTCACATACAACCGGCTGCGCTTTCCAGAGCCATACCGCAGCCTCAACCTCGTCTTGCTGGGGCCGAAGCTTGATATCACCTTCAGTCGCTCAGTCTTCTTCTCCGCTCTCGCGCAGTACAACAACCAGATCCGAAATGTAAATCTGAACATCCGCTTACAGTGGCGTTTCGCGCCGGTGTCAGACCTCTTCATCGTCTACACCGACAACTACTATTCTGATATCCTCCGCTCCAAAGGTGGCGCACTTGTGCTCAAGGCCACCTACTGGCTCAATATGTGATCTTCTTCAGGGGGTCGAAAGGCTTGCCAGGCGGCATACGGTAGCCCATACTCCCCCGTCTACCGGAATCCCCAGCCGCCCGTTCTCAGCTCGTACTTGCAGCATCCTTTCCCCCGGGTAGTAGACGGGCTGGCCCGTTTCGGCTGGTACTGCCTCCCGCAAATACCGGATCGTCCCTTCCACTGCATCATGGAGGGAGGAAGCCATGTCTGCCATGCATGGCGAGAGGACGATGAAAATCTGGCAGCAGCTGCCACAGCTCCTTTTGCCTTGCGCATCGATGGCGGCGGTGGTTCGACCGCCTGAGAAGATGGCCGCTACAAGGTCTAGCATGATAGCTATACCTGAGCCCTTCCAGAAGCCTGTTGGCAGGATGCCTCGGGTAGCCTCGATGGCTGCGTTGTGTGTCGGTCTTAATAAGAGCTGTGATATCTGCCTACTTTACGACGATAATAGTCTGAGAACAGACTATAGGCCATGGTCAGCTCCACGGCCCGATTAACAACGGATCCACTGGATGCAGTGGAGAGGTTGACATCACTACTCAGGCCTATGTCAATATTTCCAAAAGTATATCCCACATAGGGTGCTAACGTTCCCGAGGAGCGATAGTAAGTACCCAGGTGTAGCATTTGCAGGGTGTAGGGATTATTTTCGGCCATGATGATGCCTAAAATGGCCGAGGCATAAATGATGCTGCGTTGATTGATGATCATATTCATGGCAGATGCCTGTATGCTCAGCCGGTCCGTGAGGGTTGCACTGATGTAGGCATGGGCAGAGTAGCGGGGATATACGATCTGCCGTGGGTCATCGTAAACGCTCTTGGCAAAGCTGACAAAGCGGTATCCTGAGATTCCTGCATCAAAATAGATATTATCCGTCTCATAGGTGTACATAAGTCCTGCAGAGGCAGAGGCTTGAAAAGTGGAGTTTCGCATAGACGTCTCTCCAGACGGCAGCGAGAGGTCGAAGCCAGAACTGCCAAGCTGTTGGTCGAAGCTTAGCTGTGAGAAGTCGACTCTGGTATTATTACCGACGAGGCCGATCCCCAGTGCGAGGCCGCTGCCATTTGCATCCAGGGCAAAGTGGTAAGAACCGTTCAAGCTAAAATGATTGCTTTTATAGAGTCCTTCCATCGCCTTCTCGGAGATGAACATGCCGGCCAGGCCGAAGTAGTTTGTCTCACTTCCGGCACTGAGTTTTCTGTCGATGGTGATGGACTGGGTGTTATACATCGAGCTCTTTCCTAGCCATTGGCTTCGGGCGTTGGCCAAGGCGCGGAAGTCTGTTCCGGCCCGGCCTGCCAGGGCTGGGTTGATATTGAGCGGATCTGAGTGGTATTGCATGAATGGGACCTCTTGGGCTTGCATATGCCAGGCTGTGACAAACAGAGAAGTACAGCAGACGAGGAGGCGGAATGATATTCGGGTCATATGGGTAGAGCCTTTCATCGAATGAGTAATATGTTACCTTCTCTTAGGATCGTATTGCCTTTGAAGTCGACGCCTCTTACCACCCAGTGGTAGACTTCCATGGGAAGTTCCGTATTCTTATATCGGCCATTCCATCCCATGGCTGGGTTGCGGGTTTCAAATACGAGCCTTCCATATCGGTCGAAGATGCGGTAGTATTCGAGCTGCTGTATGCCGGCGGGATAGGCGAAGGCAATGTCGTTGATACCATCGCCATTCGGGCTGAAGGCTTTCGGCACCAGCACGTCTACCAGCGACGAGTCGAATACCAGCGCTTTGAGCGTGTCCGTCGTGACACATCCTTCGGGTGAGATGAGGTCTACATAGTATACCTGAGTCTTGTTGTAGGTGAATACTGGGGATTTCACGCTATATGCATCCAGTCCCCAGGTAGGCTTCCAGCTATACCGGTAGGGGATACCCTCAAAAGACCTGGCATTCAGCTGTACCGGTCTGTTGGCATTGGTGGTGGCCGTTGCGAGGAAGACGGGCTTGATGGGGGCGGCGATGTTGATGAGGCTGTCTTTGGTGATGGCATATTGGCAGGTGCCAATCACAGCACTCAGTGTTATCTTCTTTAGTCCCGGTTTTTTGAAGTTCATCAACGAGTTGAAAGTTGTGGAAGAGTCCTCTCCGTTGAAATTCCACTTCCAGCGGGTATTACCGGCGAAAGAGGTGTCAGACATGTTCATGAATTGCTTCAGTGTGTTGACGCAGTTGACGGGGTCGTTGGTAAAGCGGAGGGCCCAGTTGCGAAGGTCGAACATACGCACTGTGTTGAGCGACATATTCACACATCCATTCTGGTCGGTGATTCGGGCTTTATAGATGCCGGAGAAGAAGGCTTCGAAGTTGACGGTGTTCGCGCCTCCGATGGCAGTGTCATTTCGGAACCACTGGTACGACTTACCTACTGCGTTTACAACTATTGGCCGCGACTGCCCCAAGCAGATCAGGGTTCCCTGCGGCGCCGACAACGAGTCCATCGGCAGGGGGTGAATCTTCAAGCTGTATTCAGCCACCGGGGCGCCGTTGGCGGGCACGTTGCTGCAGAAGGCGTCGCTGACGGTCATGACGCGGAGGAGGTAGTTTGCCGACGTCGGCCAGGATGTCTGCATTAGATTGTAGACGGGCTGGTTGATGGCGGATATCTGCGTGGGGTTGTTGTCTTTGTTGTCGATGTAGTTGACAGTCCAGGGTCCAGTGCCGGTGAAGCGCAGCTGCAGCGAGTCGGCCACGTTTTGGCATACGCCGCTGTTTCCAGTGATCCGCACGCCGGGGGTGGGGTTGACGTTGACACCGAGGCGGAAGACCTTACCGATGCAGCCGTTGGTGCTTGGGGTGACCATATAGCTCGATTGGACAATAGTGCTGCTGGAGTTACGCAGGGTCTGTAGAATATTCGGCAGCCAGGAGGAATCGTTATTGGTATAACCTGAGAGGGAGGCAGAAGGGTTTATCTCTGCGAACTGCCAGCGGTATGCGGTGCCTGCCGGTACGCCCGAGGGTGCGAACGTCATCAGCTTATTGTTGCAGGCATTGGTGAACTGGTCCCCGACCAGTGAGGCTGGCTTGACAGTCACCAATACATTGAAGCTCTGAATGGCGCAGAGGGGGTTTGAAGGCTTGATGGTGTACACTGCCAGGGCGTCGACATTGGTGAGGTTCACAAGGCTGTCGTAGACCATGGTGGCGGGCACGGTGGCTGCCCGAAAGCTGGTGAGGGCGTTTAGAGGGACGACGGTCGGCACATCCCAATTATAATTTGTCCGCAGCGGCAGTATGTCGGTCGGGAGGCTGAAGGCCGTCCCGCTGCAGATGGTCACTTTCTTGTCTGGCACGACGGGCGCTGGGTTCAGGACGAAGCTAATGTATTGCATGCTGTCGGTGCAGCCGTTGAAGGAAGTCCTGTAGCGGTAGGTGATAGTGACGGGATAGATGGTGCTGTCTACCAGGGTTTCACTGATGGTGAAGGTGCCTTTGGCTGCCGGGTTGACAAGTCCGGGTACGGCATCCCGTGACCAGGAGAACAGCGTGCGGGGGGTCTTGCTGGTGGGTGTATAGTTGAAAGGCGAACCGCTGCAAACGGGTGGCAGATTGGTCGGACTGCTGAGGACTGGCACCGGATTGACGACGACCGACAGCTTGAAGGGATTACCCAGGCAGCCTCCACTCGCCGCGCCAGGTATGATGGGTATGATTGTATACTGCGCTATGCTTTGCGTGTCTGCCAGGTTGGAAATTTTTCCGCTTACAACGGGGAGGGGCACGATTTTATTCTCTGTGCCGCCTATGAGGCCGTTTGACATCTGAGGGGTATTCCAGAGGAAGACGGCATTCACCTGGTTGGGTGGGACAATGCTGAAATCCCGGCCAGTGCAAACTTCTTCGGTCTGGTCGTTTAACGTCAGCACCGGGTTCACCACCTCGTAGACTGTTTGCGTGTTTGTACAACCATTGGCGCTCATATTATAGACATATGGTACGCGTACGGTGTTGTAGGTATTGTTGGTGAGCTTCTCGCTGATGCTGCCGGATCCGTTGGTCAATACCTCTGCGATCCCGACCACGAAAGAACGCGTCCAGGTGAACTGAACGTCGCGCGTGCTGCTGACGGGGGTGTAGTTGAAGGTCTTTTCGGAGCAGATGGGTGTGGGCTGCAGGGAGCTCACCAGCTTCGGCATGGGGTTGATAGTGACGGTGACGGCCTGCGATTTTGGATTCACGCAACCGTTGAACATCAGTGAGTAGTTATATCGCACACTGAGCGGACTGCCAGACGTGTCGGTGAGCACTTCATTCACATCGGCATAGCCGGATGACTTTGGGTTGGCGAGGCCGGGCATCGAATCGCGCGACCATATAAAGGCCGTCTCGGGGAAGCTGCTGCTGGGTGTATAGGAGAAGCTTGAGCCGCTGCAGATGGCAGGCATGTAAAGCGGACTGGTCAGTACGGCCGAGTTGGCCTTGACCCTCACTTTGACCGGAAAGATCTGCCCCACGCAGCCGTTGGCGACGGGGGTGACGACATAAAAGGCAAAGCCGGAGGTGGTGTCGCCATTGGTGTTGCGAAGGTTCTGAGATATTACCCCCACGGGCGTGGGTTGCACCGTTCCGCCGCGAATACCATTGGAGTAGGTGGGCTCGTTCCAGGTGAACACGGTTCCCTGCGGCAGGCTCTGCGGCATCACGACGCTGAAAGGGCTCTCACTGCAAGCGACGGAGTACAGGGTGTCGGTGATATAGGGTGATGCTTTCACCGTGACCACGACGGAGAATTGCTTGCCGGGGCAGTCGCCAAAATAGGGCGTAAGCTTATAGGTAGCCTGTACGTCGATCGTGTTGGTGATGTTGGTGAGGGCTTGGCTGAAGGTGGGTACGGGCGTACGTTGGGCGACGCCGCCCTTCAGGGCATTGGGGATGTTGAGGATGGGCGCATCCCAGGTGAAGGTGGTAATATAGGGCAGTGGGGTAGGGGCCATGGTGAAGGGGAAGCCAGGGCAGACGATGGTGTCTTTATTCTGTAGGTTAGGATTGGGGTTAACAGAGGCTACGAACGTGAAGGGCTTTCCAGTACAACCCTGCGCAACGGGGGTCACTGTGTATGTAGCTTGACCAATCGAGTTGATGGTGTTGTATAGCGTCTGCGTGATACTGGAGACGGGTGCAGTATTAGAGGATGCTCCTGTGAGCGACCCGGCGGGGAGGATCTCCGGCATACTCCACTGGTAAGAGGTTGGTACGCCGACGAGGTTGCTGCCTGGGGCTGATGAGAAGGGAGACCCACTACATACGATCCTGTCGGCTGTCGCTACGGCTGGCCTTGGCCGTACGGTGATTACTAGGGTGAAGGCCCTGCCGATACACTCTCCCGTCTTGGGGATGACGGTATAAGTGGCCGTGCCCCCGGCGTCGGATCCGCTATAGCTGAGGTTGCCTGCGATGCTGGAGTCGCCGTCCACTTTCAAATTCTGACTGCCTGCATTGATGCTCACGCCTGTCTGCAGGGTCGGCGAAGACCAGGTGTATAAGGTGCCCACAGGGACCGGGTTGGGTGTGGCATTGAAGTTGTCGTTGCTACAGGCGGCCAGCGTCTGGTTGCTGACGCTAAGACTGGCGGCTGTAAGTAATTTCACGACCAGGTTGAAAGGGGTCCCGGAACAGTTCTGGAGCGTCCTGGGTGTGATCCGGAAGTTGGCATAGGCGATGGTGGTGCTGATATTATTCAACACCGGCGCAAAGGTCGACTGATTGGTGGCGGCGTCTACGTTGCCGGTGATGGCACTGGCCGGTATGAGCTGCGGGGCCGGCCAGCTGTAGTTGGTGCCCAGCGGCAGATCGTAGTTTGGCACAAAGGTCGCTGCAGAGCCCCCGCAGACCATGATAGTATCGTCACTCTTGCGGATGACCGGCAATGGGTTCACGGTCACGATCAGGTCGAAAGGCTCTGAGGTGCAATTGTAAGACCCGTAAGTAGATTGTGCAAAGACGTTGTAGGTGGCTGTCTTTGCCACTGTAGACCGATTGGTCAAGGTCTGGCTGATGGGTGGATCCTGATAAGTGCGCGTAGGTGTCTGCGGTAGCCCAAAGCCTCCGGAAATTGTGGTATCCTCATATTGAGGGTTCTGCCAGCTGTATTGGGTGTTGATCGGTATCCGGTTGCTGCTCGGGTTAGGTGTGATGCGGAAGGGCACTCCACTACAGGCTGATGTCGTCTGAGGGGAATTAATTAGGGGTTTCGGAAGGACGGTGATGATGTACTGGACCGTGCTGGTACCGGTACATTGTAAGGCGCCAGACGTGCCAGAGACATAAATTGGAGTGATGTTGTATGTAAAGGTGATGGGGTTGGCAGTCGTATTCGTGATTTTTCCCTGATTGAAATTGGTGAAGCGATTGGTCAAACTGTATGCACCCGAGCCAACAATGCCGGTAATGCCTGATTGAGTCGGAGCAGGCCATGTGAAATAAATATCGCCCGTTAGCTGCGTCTTGGGCGTGAAGGGGTTGATAGTCGATTCACTGCAGATGGTATCTCTTTTGATTGCCTCAGCAACGGGGATCTTTGGTGTGGGAATTACATTATAAATCAATGTTTGCGAATTACTACAGCCATTGCCTCCCACCATCTGAATGGTGTAAGGGATGGCGATCGTATTAACCCCTTCATTCAATACTTCATCAATAATTATTGAACTTGTACCGAATTGGGCTGGGTTTCCTATAGTGTCGGGCCTTGACCAGTTCCAGGTGGTTACTGGGACTGGCCCGCTCACAAATAAGTTGGTGTTTATATATCCACATCCTGCACTGGGTAAGCTTGTGGCATTGACCCTGGGGATCTGTAATACTGTAACCGAAATGTTAACAGCTGCTCCTGTATTAGGCTGACATCTATACGCGATTATCTGATTTGCCAAGCCAGAATTTGTAAGCGAAAGCGTTTGGTTATGACTATTTCCAGGTGTTGTTAAAGCTGTTTGCCCCGAGGCGTTAGTAGTAAAGGTTGTAAGGGAGACTGTCCATGTAAGATTTTTATTCTGATCTTTTAAAATATCGATGCTTTGACCACTACATACCGAGTATTGGGCAATTGTTATCTGTGATAGAAGAACACAAACTATAAATGCAACACTTTGAACTCTGCGCTTCAATAGAAAAGTGGGCATATTGGTAGTATGTTTCAATTGCATATGTAGATAAAGATAACGAACAAAGGTTTAACTTCATTATCATTCAGACAGCATCATGTCCTGGCGATGGCTGTCCGTTTTCCATTGTGGAACTCATGATATGGCTACTTTCAACATTCAAATATGTCTACAATGCGGATATGTCTATCGGTTATGATCACAATGGCCTGCAGTCTTACTTCCCTCGGCCAGTCGGCTTATTTTTTCCCGGGCATGGAAGATGTGGATCCCAACATCCCCACGCCTGAGCAGTTCCTTGGATATCCGATCGGAGAGCGGCATACGCGCTACGACCGCCTGGTACAGTATTTCCGTACGCTCGAACAGCGCAGCGACCGTTTATCCCTGGAAATTATCGGTTATACTTTTGAGCATCGCCCACAGGTCGCAGCAGTCATCACCTCCCCCGCTAACCAAGGTCGCCTCGAGGCAATCCGTCAGACACACTTGGCTGGGCAGGCTAGCGGTGGCACGGCCGCCACCCCCCTCGTCATCCATCTTGGTTATGGTGTCCATGGGAATGAGCCCAGCTCCTCCGAGGCGGCCATGCTCACGGCCTATTACCTCACGGCCTCCCGGTCGGCCGAGACAGCTGCCTGGCTAGAGGGTATGGTCATCACCATGGACCCCGTCATAAACCCAGACGGGCGCGACCGGCATACGCACTGGGCCAACATGCACCGGGCTGAGCCCGCGGTACCAGACCCGCTCGACCGCGAACACAATGAGGTCTGGCCCGGCGGACGCTTCAACCATTACTGGTTCGACCTGAACCGCGACTGGTTTCCGGCCGTTTTCCCCGAGACGCGCAACCGTATCCGCTTCTTCCACAAATGGAGGCCCTACGTGCAGACCGACCACCATGAAATGGGCACGCAGTCAACCTTTTATTTCGACCCCGGAGAAGATGCCAGCAACAACCCCATCGTGCCAGACTATCTCTATCAGACCATCTATCCCCTCTTCTCCAAATACTTCGCTGCCGGGGCTGACAAGCTCGGCGCCCTATACTTCACTCGTGAGCAATACGACAAGCTCTACCCCGGCTATGGCAGTAGCTACATCAACTTCTACGGCGGCGCTGGCTTCCTCTTCGAGCAGGCCAGCAGCCGCGGCCATGTGCAGGAGACATCCACCATCCCCCTCACCTTTGCCTTCACCATCCGCAACCAGGTGATGGCCTCCATCATGACCGTCCGCGCATCCTACCAGGAAAAGTCTTCTTTGCTGGAGATGCGCAAGCGCTTTTACGAGCAGGTGCGTGCGGAACGCAAGTCGTCGCTCGTCAGAGGATACGTATACGGAGAGGCAGCCGATGCCTCGCGAACGGCTGCCTTTACGGAGATGCTGCGCTTGCATGGTGTCGAAGTGCGGTCCCTCACCGCCCCCATCGTGGCCGACGCTCGCCGCTTCGATGTAGGTATGTCCTACTTCGTGCCGATCGACCAGGATAACCTGCTGATGGTCCGCTCGCTCTTCGAAAAAGACATTCCCTACCGCGACTCCTCCTTCTACGACGCCTCCACCTGGAGCCTTATCCATGCCTACGGCCTGCCGCACGCCGCCCTTAAGTCCGTGCCTTCCAGCCTCGGCCCACCCGTAAACGAGGTGCCACCGGCCGTGCCAGCCGCCCCTGCTAAGAGCGACTATGCCTACGTCTTTTCCGCCACCGAATATCAATCCCACAGGGCCATCTATCTGCTGCAGCAGGGAGGTGCCTACGTACAGGCCGCCTTCCGCCCCTTCCAGGCCCACGTCGATGGTGCCGTCAAGACCTTTGGCTACGGCACGTCGGTGCTGCCCGTCCACTTGCAGCGCCTGTCGTCTGACTCGCTATATAGGCTGGCGCAGAAAGCCTCCCAGGCCACGGGCATCGCCATCCATGCCCTCGCCACCGGCCGCAGCATCGACGGTATCGATATGGGCAGCGGCTATGTGCGCACGATGCGTAAGCCCGAAATGGCGATGATCGTCGGCATGGGACTAGCCGCCACAGAGGCAGGCGAAATATGGCATCTGCTGGATCAGCGCATACACATGCCAGTGAGTAAGCTGGACGTTACCTCCCTGGCGCGTGCAGACCTGTCGCGCTACAATACGGTCATCATCCCCGGCGGGATGCATGGTATGCTCGACAAGGGCTTCACAGAAAAGCTCCGCGCCTGGGTGCAAAATGGAGGCACGCTCATCACGCTGAAGACAGCCTCTGAATGGGCCATCCGCAATGGGTTTACCAAGGAGCGCCTCTTGCCGGCCGACAGCAGCCGCGGCGTCACTACCCGCCAGCCTTACAACCAGGCCGTCAACATCGAAGGCGCCAAGACCATGGGCGGCTCCATCTTCCGAGCAGACCTCGACACCACCCATCCCATTGGCTTCGGATATACGTCTCGGACCCTCTCCGTATACCGCAACGGCCTCACCTTCCTGCAGCCTTCCAGCAATCCCTACTCCACGGTCGTGCAATACGTCGCCGACCCGCTGGTGGGCGGCTACGTGCACCCTTCGGTACTAAAGAAGGTTCGGAATTCGGCCGCCGTGCTCGTCGGCGTGGAAGGGGCCGGGCGAGTCGTGTTATTCAGTGACGACCCTAACTTCCGCGGCACCTGGTACGGCACCAACAGATTGTTCCTCAACGCGATCTTCTTCGGCTCTCTGATGGGCGTACCGAACGTGGCAGGGGAGGAGTGATTCCATGTGAAGTGGACTCGTGAAATCCGAGACGACCCTCCCAAGCTCGAATGCGCATATTTGATACTGAACAGAAAATTATAAAATTATGCTTCATCGCATCCTCATCCTCTTTACGATTGTCATCTACACAGGCTGTCTTGAAGTGCGTGGCCAGCAGCCTTCCCGGCAAAGGCCTCTGAGCTGGCAGGATGTCTCTGCCTGGCGCTCCATGATGCTCTCTAGCCTCACCCTTTCTCCCGACGGCCGCTGGGTGGCCTATGCCTTACATCCGGTGGAGGGTGACGGACAGATCGTCGTTAGGAAGGTCGGCGACACTGTGAAAAGGTCCTTTCCCATCGGAGCGTCCCCTTCCTTCTCTGTCTCCTTCTCCGAAGACGGTCGGTGGATTGCGTACAAGGAATACCCGAAGGAGTCGGAACGCAGGGCCTCGACCCGGAACCCCGGCGGGAAGCCGCTGCTGGAGAAATTACACCTTGTCTCATTGTCCGATTGGAAGCGTAGTACCTATGAGAAGTCGGGCAGCTACGCCTTCAACAGCAAGACATCCACACACCTCGCGGTGGCCGTTCCGAAGGAGCGTGGCCAGGCCGGTGGCGGTGACCTGCAGCTCACGGAACTCTCCACGGGCAAGACCTTTACGCTCGGAAACATCGGGGAACACGCATTTAACAAAGCAGGAGACAGGCTCGCCTATATCGTTGATGCCGCTGGACAATCTGGCAATGGCGTCTACCTCATGCAGGTATCCGACAAACGCACTACCCTCATCGACAACGATAAAGCCTCCTACCGCTCCCTGAACTGGAACGAGGAAGGCACCGCCTTCGCCCTGCTGAAGATGCGGAAGGACGACGCTTGGAAGAACGAACGCGGCATCGTCATCGGCGTGAAGGATGTTGTAGCGACGGCCGCGGTGACGGTCTATGACCCCGCCAAGGACAGTGTCGCCTTCCCCAAGGACATGACGGTGAGCCCTAACCGAAAGGCTTCCTGGACGGACGGACTCGACAGGATCGTCTTCGGCATACACCCCCTCGAACCCTCGAAAAAGGAGCCTGAGGTCATAATAAAGCCTGTCATCGATGCAGCTGCGGAAGTCGATCGACTGACGAAACTCCGGAGCGATACATCTATACACAGTATAGATGACTTGCAGAAGGCACTGTCGCGGATGTCAAAGCCCGCCGCTAAGGCCGAGACCGGCAAGGACACGTTGCGGCCCGACATGACCATCTGGCACTGGCAGGACAAGCGACTGCAAAGCCGCCAGCAGGTCGTGGAGGGCATGGACCGAAACCGAAATCTGCTCGCGATGGTGGAGGTCGCCGGCGGACGCTTCCTGCAGCTGCAGGACTCTTCGCTGTCCTCGGCCCAAGTGCTGCCTATGCAGCACTACGCCCTCGCGCAGGACAACCGTGCCCATGAGTTGCAGGAAAACCTCGACGGCCAGTCGTACACCGACTACCACCTCGTTGACATGCATACTGGCAAGCGCTCGCTGCTCTTCGAAAGATTCTACGACCCCGGATATAGTGCAACGCCCCGCGCCTCTTGGGACGGCAGGCGGATCGCCTACGGCCTCGACGGGCACTATCATGTGCGCGACCTCGCCACCGGTGCCGATATCAACCTCACCGAGAAGCTGCCCACATCTTTTGTTAATACCGAGGACGACCACAATGTGCGGAAACCCCTGACCGGATTTCTCGGCTGGAGCCGCGACGGTCGACACCTGATGATCAAAGACCTATGGGATATCTGGCTCGTGCCTACCGATGGTCGCACACCCCCCGTCAACCTCACCCGCAACGGACGTGCCGACGGCATTCGATACCAGTCGGTCGTCACCTTCGACCCCGAAGAGAAAGGCTTCGACGTCCGGAAGCCGCTGTACGTACGCATCTATGGCGAACGTACCAAGCGCAGCGGCTATGCCCGTATCGAGTCCGATGCCAAGGGGTTGAAGACTGGGGCCGTTGCGCTCGTGTGGGATGATGCCAACGTGTACGGGCTGCGGAAGGCCAAGAATGCCGAGCTGTACGGGTTCTTGAAGGAAGATTCCAACCAGCCAACCGAATCCTACGCCGGTGATGCGACCCTGAAGAATGCATCCAAGGTCTCCGAAAACGCACCCGACGCGTCGAACTTCGCCCTGGGAGCCGGTGGACGGCTGGTGGACTTTCTCTCTGACAAGGGAGACACGCTGCAGGGCGCACTCTTCCTGCCCGCAGGATATGAACCGGGGAAGCGCTATCCGACGGTGGTGTATTACTATGAGAAGTTGTCGCAGACACTCCATAACTGGAGCAATCCTGACTTCGGCCGGACGGGATGGAATCCCACCATGTACACCTCCAACGGTTATGCTGTCTTCATCCCCGACATCGTCTACACACTCGACGATCCCGGCATGTCAGCTGTGTGGTGCGTGCTGCCTGGTGTGAAGGCCGCCATCGCGACGGGCGTCGTAGACCCCGACCGCATCGGCATCCACGGCCATTCCTGGGGCGGCTACCAGACCTGCTTCCTGATCACACAGACGAGTATGTTCAAGGCCGCCGCCGCTGGTGCACCCCTCACCAATATGGTGAGCATGTACGACCTCATCTACTGGAATTCGGGTAGCGGAAACATGTCCATCTTCGAAGCCTCGCAGGGGCGCTTCCGTGGCGCACCCTGGGAGAACTGGGAGGCCTATCTCCGCAACTCACCGGTCTACCATGTGAAGAAAGTCACCACTCCGCTGCTGATGCTGCATAACGACAAGGACGGTGCGGTCGACTTCACCCAGGGCATCGAATACTACAATGCCTTGCGCCGCCTGCAGAAGCAGGTGGTGATGGTCCAGTACAAAGGCGAGAACCATGGACTGGTGAAGATGGAGAACCGAAAAGACTATAGCGTACGCATGATGGAGTTCTTCGACCACCATCTGAAAGGCAAGCCGGCCCCCGGATGGCTGAAGGACGGCGTCGACCGACTGAAACTGGAGGATCACCTTCGCCAGCGGGTGTTCTGAGCCAGCATCTTTTTGAGACGAACCTTCAGAAGGAGAAGGTGTTCTGATATCACCCTTGATGAGTGACCTGGCTGCCATACGCAACTTCGGGCCTTACATGGTGAAGATGCTGTCGCAGATCGGCATCACCAGCTGAGAGCAGCTCTAGCGGGCCGACTACTGCTCTATACGAGATGCCCTGCGGGCGCAGGGGGTCAAACCACATCTCATTATGTTTTACTCCATCGAGATGGCACTACAAGGCCGCCTCTGGAGCAGCATAGCGCCTGAGGAACGCGTCGAAGTCTAGCAGATCCTCGAAGAAGGATGAAGTTGTTTTCTCACCAGAACCCAGGCTCACAAATGCGCCATGATGCCGCAGATGCTGCTGTACAGTGTATCGCTGACGGGCACGACCGGCAGTCGGAACTGGTTCTCGCAGAGGCCCATCTCGTGCATGTAGGCTTTGATGCCGGAGGGGCTTCCTTCGGCGAAGAGTGTATCTACGGCTTCTAGCAGGCGGAAGTGGTCGGGCCTTGCCGCGTGGAAGTTGCCTGCAAGACATTTCCTGACCATGTCGGAGAAGATCTTCGGATATGCGTTACCAATAACCGATATCACGCCGGTCGCACCTAGTGCGATCATCGGAAGTGTGATGGCATCGTCACCGCTGATCACTTCGAATCCCTCGGGTTTGCCGCGCAGGATGCGCATGATCTGGTCGAGGTTTCCAGAGGCCTCCTTGGTGCCGATGACATTGGGGCAGTCGCGAGCGATGCGCAGGGTGGTGTCTGCCGTCATGTTCATGCTCGTCCTGCCGGGTACATTGTAGAGGATGACCGGCAGGGGGCTGGCTGCGGCTACGGCTTGGTAGTGGCGATAGATGCCTTCCTGGGAGGGCTTATTGTAGTAGGGGCTCACCGACAGAATGGCGCTGTAGCCGGTGAGGTCGAATCCCTGGATGTCTTCTAAGACTCTGCTTGTGTCATTGCCCCCGATACCGGCCACCAGCGGAAGGCGGCCAGCCGTAATGCGGCAGGTATGTGAGAAGATTTGCTGTTTCTCTTTGTGATCGAGGGTCGCACTCTCTCCGGTGGTGCCGAGCATGACGAGGTAATTGACTTGGCCATCGATGAGGTGTTCGAGGATCTTTGTCAGCGATGGCAGGTCAACGGTTCCATCGGCTTGAAAGGGGGTGACTACGGCAACGCCCGTGCCAGCGAATCGGGGTCCATTCATAGAAGATATTTATTATGGCTTTATCAGACGGCCTTTTCTTCCCAGAATCCCATGCGGCTGAACTTATCGATGCGGGCTTCGATGCGTGCGCGTGGATCTAGTGGGTCAAGAGCTGCTAGGGCTTGGAGGAGATGTGCTTTTAGGATGGCGGCGGCCTCGGAATAATTCCAGTGCGAGCCACCTAGTGGTTCGGGGATGATGCCGTCGACGAGTCCGAAGGCCTGCATATGCTCCGGGGTGAGCTTGAGTTCTTCGGCGGCCTTCTCCTTTTGGTCCCAGCTGCGCCAGAGTATGGAGCTGCAGCTCTCCGGCGAGATGACCGTGTACCAGGTATTCTCCATCATCAAGACGCGATCTCCTACGCCGATCCCCAATGCTCCACCGCTGGCCCCTTCTCCGATGATGACGCAGATGACGGGTACCCGTAGGCGGAGCATCTCATATATATTGCGGGCGATGGCTTCTCCCTGCCCGCGTTCTTCAGCCTCTATGCCGGGGAAGGCGCCAGGCGTATCCACAAGGGTGATGACGGGCTTCCCGAATTTCTCTGCCAGCTTCATCAGGCGGAGGGCCTTTCGATAGCCTTCTGGGTTTGCCATGCCGAAATTCCGGTGCTGGCGCATCTTGGTGTTGATGCCTTTCTGATGGCCGATCATCATAACGGTGCGCCCTTCGAGCTGGGCAAAGCCTCCGACGATGGCCTTGTCGTCGCGGAAGTTTCGATCGCCGTGCAGTTCGGTGAAGTCCTGGCACATGCGTTGGATGTAGGCCAGCGAATAGGGCCTGTCGGGGTGGCGGCTCAACTGTACCTTCTGCCAGGGGGTGAGGGTCGAGGTGATCTCACGTTTCCTTTCTATGATGTCTTCTTCGAGCTGCCGGATAGAGTCGGAGAGGTCTATCTTATTCTTTTCTGCAGTGGCCTGCAGTTGTTCTATCTGGTCGTAGAGTCCTTTGATGGGCTTTTCGAATTCCAGGAAATGTCGGTTCTTAAGCTCGGGAATGGGCTTCATGTTTGGAGGCAAATGGCCCTTGCGGGTAAAGGTAAGCTACGGTGGAAAATTCCCTTAAAATTATTGGTTGCGATATGCGAATTCTTATCTTTGCACACCCTAAATGGATCGGTAGTTCAGTTGGTTAGAATGCCGCCCTGTCACGGCGGAGGTCGCGGGTTCGAGTCCCGTCCGGTCCGCTTAAAATGAGTAAAACCCCTTGATAATCAAGGGGTTTTTTAATGTCTGTAGCAGAAACTGTAGCAAACTGTTCATTCTACCCATTTCTTATCTTCTTTCCTACTGCTAACTGTAAATCGTCAGCATAAAGTGGACAAAATATATACAAATGTAATACTATAATATGACAAAATAGCTCAATGATGATCCCCTTGCTTAGACAAAGCTCTGTAATTACTGATTATATAAAAGTGGAAAAGACCATCCAGATAAAGTAAAATACTCAGTATCGAAAGGATTTACCTCCATCCTCCACCAAGCGCCCTGTACAAATCAATACTGTTGATGTATTGTTCTTTGGTGGCTTCGATGAGGTTGCTGCGGGCATTGATTACCGCCTGTTGCGCAAACAGCACTTCGAGGTAAGTCGCTCTGCCAGATATAAACAAGTCCTCTGCAATACCCGTCATCTGGTTCATGCCCTTCACTTGTTCTTCGAGTAAATCGACTTTCTGCGATAATGTTTTGGATTGGCGTACTTGCACGCTGACTTCATTGAATGCATTCAACACATCACGTTGATAAACCAGCCATTTTTGTTGTTGTGTTGCATTGGCTACATTCAATTCTGATTTCAAATTAGCACGGTTCAACAACGGCGCGGTGAGTCCCCCTACAAAGGCATAAGCAATAGATTGTGGTGTATTGAACCACAACGAAGGACGAAATGCCTGGTACCCAAAACTGGCTGTGATGTTGAGTGAAGGTTTGAAAGCTGCTCTTGCTGCGGCTACATCTGCTTTAGATGCTTGTAAGGCAAATTCTGATTGTTTGATATCCGGACGATTAGCGAGCAGATCTATAGGGGTACCGACTTTCAAGTCATCAACATCAAACAACACAGGTAAAATAGAATCACGATTGATTTTTCCACCAAAGTTGCCTGTCAGCTTACTGATTCTTCCTTCTAAATCAATTTGCTCGGCGACTGCCACCAACCGCATTGCTTCTAAATCTCTCAACTGCGCTCTCACTTGCGAGACCGCTAATTCATTGGTGAGTCCTGCTTCTTTTTGACGCTCTACGATTGAATAGCTTCTCTGCTGAATCAAGCGCATTTCATCAATCATCTTGATCTGCTGATCTGTTGCAATCAATGCACAATTGGCAGATGCAATTTCAGCAACGAGTTGAGTTGTAGCAAGATTTCTTCCTTCAACACTTGCTAATAATCTTGCCAGTGCTGCACGTTTTCTGTTTTTGAGTTTTCCCCATAAATCCACTTCCCAGCTGGATTGTAAGCCAAGGTATTGGTCGGGTAAATTAATTGGGACAATCTTACCTGGTAAGATGTCTGTTGTGATGTTACCTGCACCATCCATCGTATATAATCCAAATCGTCTGATACTCGGAATCAATGCTGCATTTACAGTAGGCGCCATATTGCCCTTTGCACGCAACACGCCAGCGCGTTGCATTTCAATCTCCTGTAATAAAATGCCGAGATCAGGATTTTTCACTAATGCACTATCAATCAAATTGATGAGGTGTTGATCTTTGAACACATCTTTCCATTTCCACTCTGCCATGTTCTCTTTTGAAACAGTACTATCGTAAGTAGAAGGAGGTTGTACAGGAGTATTTGATACAGGTTTGTTTTGTACCGCACAACCCATAACACATAACCCACAACTCATCACCCATAACATTTTTTTCACACGAGCTAGTTTTTTCATGTCTACATATTTTCAGTAAGCGGTTTAGGCTCACGGCGTTTTATTTTTTCTTCAATTATTGCAAACAATACATAAAGTCCTGGAGTAAGTATCAATCCAAAGAAAGTCCCGAACACCATGCCACCAGCTGCTGCTGCACCAATGGTATTGTTGCCAATTTTGCCAGCACCTGTTGCAATCATCAAAGGAATAAGACCTGCAATAAAAGCGAGGGATGTCATCAGAATTGGACGAAGTCGTAATGTTGCACCTTCTACAGCTGCCTTAAATACAGAGCTACCCTGGCTATGGCGCATCGACGCAAATTCTACAATGAGGATGGCGTTCTTTCCAAGGATGCCAATCAACATGATCATGGCTACCTGTGCATAGATGTTGTTTTCTAATCCCATCGCAGCGAGGAATGCAAATGCACCAAAGATGCCTGATGGTAAGGAAAGGATAACCGATAAAGGCAAGAGAAAACTTTCGTATTGTGCAGAGAGCAATAAGTAAACGAAAGCGAGACAGAGCAAGAAAATAAAAATGGCCTGGTTGCCGCTGTTCGCCTGATCACGTGATGAGCCCGCCCAGTCGTAACCAAATCCTTTTGGCAAACCTGCAGCAGCCACTTCTTTAATAGCAGCAATAGCTTGTCCGCTACTGTAACCATTTGTTGGTTGTCCGTTGATCATGGCAGAGGTATACATGTTGTACCTCGATACCTGTTCTGGTCCGTATACTTTTTCAATACTCATGAAACTGGAATAAGGCACCAGATTTCCCTGATCATTTTTTACATAGAGCTTGAGTAAGTCGTCTGGTTGTGCACGATACATCGGAAGTGATTGCACCATTACCCGGTACATTTGTCCGAAGCGAATAAAGTTAGTTGCGTATTCACCACCAATCAATGTTTGCAAACTGCTCATCGCATTATCAGCCGTTACACCCATCTGCGCTGCTTTGTCAACATCCATCTTTAGTAAGAATTGCGGAAACCTTGCGTTGAAGGTGGTGAAGACGTTACTGATTTCCGGACGCTTAGCAAGATCAGCAACGAACTGATTAGCGACCTCTTGCATTTTTTGCAAATCACCAGAACCGGTTTTGTCCAGTAGGCGTAATTCAAATCCACTCGAATTACCATAACCTGGAACAGGTGGTGGTCCGAAGAATTCTATTTCAGCATCTTTAATAGATGCCGTTTTTTTGATCAGTGTATCGATGAGTTGTTTATCGTTTAACTTTCTTTCCTCCCAGGGTTTTAAACTGATGAGATTCATGCCATAAACTGCGCCTGTTCCATCGCTCAATACACTGAAGCCAGCCAATGAGGAAACGCTTTCGACATCGGTAATCTTGTTTGCGATTTGTTGAATTTCATCAACTACAGTTTCTGTTCTTTCCAAAGTAGATCCGTTTGGAGCAGTGATGCTTGCGTAGATAGCACCCTGGTCTTCTTCTGGAATGAAACCGGCGGGAACTATTTTTCCAAGTACACCGGTTAGCGCAAGGAATAAAATCAATGCACCAAATGTGATGGTTCTTCTGTTGGCAATTGTTGATACAAGGTGTTTGTATTGATCTGCCAGTCGGTCATATTTTTTATTGAAGCCATTGAAGAATCGTTCTATGAAATTTTGTTTTTTGTTTTGTACATGATGATGAGGCTTGAGCAGCATAACACAAAGCGCAGGAGTAAGGGTGAGTGCAGTGATACCAGACAATACAATCGATACAGCCATGGTGAGTGAAAACTGTCGGTAGAAAGTCCCAGTCGGTCCATCTAAAAATGCTACTGGTACAAATACTGCAGACATGACCAGCGTAATAGCAATGATAGCACCACTGATTTCTTTCATCGCTTTTTCTGTTGCTTTTCTTGGTCCCATGCCTTCTTCGGTCATTTTTGCATGTACCGCTTCAACTACTACAATGGCATTATCGACAACTATACCAATCGCCATTACCAAGGCAAACAGGGTGATGAGGTTCAGTGAGAAGCCCATGATTTGCATAAAGAAGAAAGTCCCAATTAATGAAACGGGTACTGCTAAGACAGGAATGATGGTAAGCCTGGTATCTTGTAAGAAAATAAATACAACAAGCGCCACAAGTATAAATGCTTCAATCAAAGTTTTGATTACCTCATTGATAGATGCATCCAAGAAAAGAGAAACGTCATAACTCACCGAGTAGTCCATTCCCGGAGGGAAACTGTTTGCTTTGATTTCTTTCATTTTCGCTTTGATGTTGCTGATGACCTCACGGGCGTTGGTACCAGGACGTTGTTTGATCATGATGGCGGCAGAAGGTTTTCCGTTTTCTTTAGACAATACATCATAGTCTTGAGAATCAAACTCTACATTTGCCACATCTTTTAAACGAATAATATTTCCCTGGTCGTCACTTTTTAGTACCAGGTTTTGATAAGCTTCAGGGGTGTTGAGTTTCCCGGTATATTTTAAAACATATTGCAATGATTGAGCTTGTTTGCCGGAGCTTTCACCAATTTTACCAGGAGCTGCTTCTACATTTTGTTCTTTGATCATCGAGATGACTTCTGCAGCTGATAAATTGTAGTTCGATAATTTGTCTGGTTGAAGCCATACGCGCATGGCGTATTCACGAGAGCCCATAATATCTGCGAAGCCTACACCTTCAATTCTTTTTAGTTCAGCAAGAATATTGATGTCTGTGAAGTTGTATAAAAACTTTTCATCCAGGTAATCTTGGTTGCTAAAGATATTAAGGTAGAGCAGCATGCTGTTTTGAACTTTCTCTACAATTACACCCGCCTTAATAGCTTCTTCAGGAAGTTCATCCAGAACAGAGGATACCCTATTTTGAACGTTTACCGATGCAATCTCTGGGTCTGTACCGGTTTTAAAAATAATTTGAATTACGCTGGTTCCATCGTTACCCGATACAGACGACATATAAGCCATACCTGGAACACCATTGATAGCACGTTCGAGAGGTGTAACCACTGCTTTGACACAGGTTTCTGCATTTGCACCAGTGTATTTTGTGGTTACGGTTACTTCAGGAGGTGCGATGTCTGGGAATTGCGTGATGGGCAATTGAGTAAGTCCAATTATACCCACCAGCGAAATCAATACAGAGATTACGATGGAGAGTATGGGACGTTTTATAAATGAGGATATCATTGTTCAGTAGGGTTGATTTGTTTCAAAGTCTCTTCTGCAGTTAGTGGATCAATTTTTACATAATCACCATTTTTGAGTGATGCCACACCTTCCAGAATAAATTTTTCATCTATGTTTAAACCTTCTTTCACCAAAAAGGCATGTGGTAATCTTTCTGCAATGACTACTTCTCTTTGCAATAACTTACCTTTTTTGTCGGCAACAAAAACAAAAACCTTGTCTTGAATTTCAAATGTGGAGCGTTGAGGAATGATGACTGCATTGCTTACATTTTCTTTGATTCTTATTTTACCATTTGATCCATTTTTCAGGAAACCTTTTGGATTTTTGAAGCGTGCTCTGAAGGCGATATTCGCACTGGAGGCATCAAATTCTGCCTCTGTAATTTCAATCCGTCCGGTTAATTCATACGGCGTATTATCGGCCAGAATTAATTCCACTTCATCAGATTGTCCTGCTTGTTTTCTTTTTTGGTAACGCAGGTATTCTGCTTCTGCCACTTTGAAATAAGCAAAGACATCATTTGTAGAAGATAGGGTAGTCAGCATTACGCCTTCGTCCACCAGACTTCCTTTTTTATTGGGTATGCGGTTGATGGTTCCAGCAAATGGTGCACGTATTTCACTGTAGCCCAGGTTGACTTGTGCAAGAGCCAGATCAGCTTCTACTTCTTTGATTTTAGCTTCTGCAATGGTTGCTTTTGAACGCTTGAGTTCAAGCTCTACTTCTGAAATAATTTTTTTGTCGACCAAAGACTTGGTGCTGTTTACTTCAATTTGTGCTTGCTTTAATTCAGCTTCCGCCATGCCCAATTGCGCCTGCAGTTTTTCAATCTCTTGTTTGAGAATGCGGTTATCGATGGTGAAGAGTAGCTGTCCTGCTTGAACAAACGAACCTTCATCTACATGAATTTTCTCAATAAATCCTCTTATGTGTGAGCGGACTTCCACATATTGTACTGCTTCTAAGTCGGCTGCGTATTCTTTATAATAATGTGTATCCATTTGCACTGGAGAGATCACTTTGTACGTAGTTGAAGTTGTATTTTCGGCAGTCGGCTTGTTGCCACAGGCATAGAATACAGCAGTGCTTATTATGCCAAATAGTAATAGCCAACGAGAAGGGTAAGTTCTGTTCATGTGAATCAATAAATAAATGAAAAGATGAAATGCGAAAAGAGCGCTGCTAAGCTTATTGCTTAGATAAAATCTGGAGGAGGCATAACAATGTCTAAACTGATTCTTTCCTTATAATCGGAGGTAGAGTGCTTTTTGAAGACTTGTGATGAAGGTGCTACATTGAATTGATTTGGGATGGGTAGGTGGTAGCGAGGGCAATAATCTTGTTTTGCTACTTCGTCCAGTGTTTGTCCATCGTTTTCCTCATGATCAGGAGTTTCATCAATGTTGCTTAGTAAGATTTCATCTACATATTCAAAGAAGGAATCCAGGTCATCTGAGTTGCTGGCAATCGAGAACAAGGGGGAATCATGCTGTATATGCGGTACAAGCATCCAGGAGTTGAGGTGAAGGCAAACAAGCAAAAAGGATAGCCATTTTTTCATGCAGCGCAAAGATAAGTCAAGCTCTTTAATTAAACTATTGCAATTGTATGTCGTCAAAAAAAGGTGTAGCAGAATCTGTAGCTACTACCCAATATTTTAGTCAATTTAGGTATGTTTAGATGAGAAGAATATAAAGATAAACCCTTTATATTCGAGGGTTTCATCAATTTAAGATAAATTAGGATAAGGTTCAAATTTACCGTCCGGTCCGCAAAGCCCCCAGTAATGGGGGTTTTTTCATACATCTTACAGATAGGCTACATCCGTCCCATGGCGGGGCATCCAAAAAAGATCCACGCAGCGCGATCTTAAGTGTGCCTGCATACCTCTCCTCAGATCATCCTGCTCAGCCCTCACATCGGGCTATCACGTCTGACTCAGGGCAAGCGCGTTTCGCGTAGTACTGTCCCGCGGGCCACACCACGGCATACAGGCACATACACTTATTTGCAGATCATTCAAGCGCACCGCTGCACTTAGACGATGCTGACGACATCCTCCAACGGCAGCCTTTTACGATCGCCATATACGCCGGCTGGTGTGCCTTTACCCACGGCCACGATCATGCAGATCTCTGATCCAGCTGGCAGCCCCAGCAGTTTCTTCACCCGTACGGCGTCGAAGCCCTCCATCGGGCAGGTATCATAGCCTTCCGCCTGCATGGCCAGCATGAAGGTCTGCGCTGCCAGGCCGCAGGACTTATGAAGGAGCACCCGCTGCCATCCGCGGCCGCCGAGCCGCATGACGGGACGGGTGAGCCCCAGCAGGAAGCTGCCCAGCTTGCGTACGAGGGTGTTGAGGCCAAACGGGTCTGTACGGTAGGCGAGGGGCATGAGGACGCTGTAGTATTTGCGCATGAGTTGCATGCGGCGCTTGTCCGACTCGCTCCCGGAGGAGGGGGGCGTCTGTTCCAGGTTCCAGCGGGCATGCCGTCGCCACAGGTCTATACGTGTCTGAAATACAACCAGGTGGGAGGCCGTCTTTGCCGCATTCTGCCCTAAGCATAGAGGGACCATACGGGCCCGGACTTCCGGCGACTTCACCCAGGTAAAATGCCAGAGCTGCATATTGCTACTGTTGGGAGACAGCAAAGCGCATTGCAAGGAACGGTGTATGGCTTCCTCTGGAACGGAGACAGATCGGTCGAACTTTCGAACGGATCGCCGGCTCTGCACCAGGGATTCGAAGGCTTTGGCATTCAATAGGCTGGTGATTGTTGGGGTAATCATGGATTAAAAATTGGTTTTTTTTTGGTTTATCAATAGAATCATTTAAATTTGTTACCTAATCCATCAACTACAATCGCTATGAAGATCATGTTTAGAACCCTGATGGTCGCGGTGATCCTTATGCTTTCTTTAGCATCTCAAGCCGCCATCCCCATTCGTTCGATTGAACTTCCTGTCGGTGAGAATCAAGTCAATGAAGACATCACCCGGATTTTCAATGACAACCTTCAGGCCTTTCTGACGCTCACGCCCAAAGAGTATCAGCGGCTCACTGGCAATAAGTTGTCTTTTAGCGAAACGGTGAAGCTGAAGGCTGCCCAAAGAATGGTCAAGTCCCAGCTCGGCAAGCCTGACGGCGAAAATAAATTCTCCAAAGGTGGCTACATTGTTCTGGTCCTCCTCGGTTGGGGTTTCATTCCTTTAGGTATACTTTCCGATTGGAAAGGTAATGACTGGTGGGTAAACCTGTTGCTGACTGCCCTATGCTGGCTCCCAGGTGTCATCCATGGGTTTGTGAAGATGAAAGATTACTACAAGTAATTAAGCATAGGCGCCGGTCATCCGGTTGTTTGAAGCCATGCATGATCCGTGCATGGCTTTTTTCGTAGTTTTAAATCCCACATATGGGTCAACAGTCGGGACATGGGACGATGAAAAAGTCGCTCAACTTAGCCTGGATATTTGCCTTGTTAGCATTTCCCATCTTGTTATGGGTGCTGCCTGCTTCTATGTTTGATGAAACCGGCATCGAACTCTGCCCCTCCAAATTTTTTTTTAACGTCGAGTGTCTCGGCTGTGGCATCACCCGGGCAGTCATGCACATGCATCATTTTGACTGGCGGGAGGCGATCTACTATAACTATGCGGTCATCGTTGTCTATCCAGCACTCGTCTCTGTCTGGTTCTTATGGCTTCGGGATGCCTGGAGGAAGACTCGGGATCTTACTCCAAATCTGCCGAGGATTGAGTGATTGCTTGACGACAGTACCTTTGAAATCTTACTAAAAGCCAAATGCTTCGATCGCACCTCTTTCTGTTGTTCCTGCTGCTGTCCCTCATCGGTTGCGAAAAGCTGCCGCCAAAGCCCCCCAGCGACGTCTTTATCACTTATGTTATTGCAAAGGGAGAGCATTTTTCCAGTCAATCTGTCTATAAATTTTATGATAATATAACCGATATGCGATTTACCGCACGGTTCGACAGTTCGGCCATCTACACAAACACACTACCATCCCGTCAAGAGGATATGAACAAGCTCTACGGCTTTGCCGATGATAATAAGCAACATCATTTCAGCAGTGCCCGCATCGGATGGCGTTGGTTTGGGGGTAAGCTCGAATTACATGGATATGTCTACAACGATTCCATCCGCACCTCGGCATATATCACCTCCGTCCCATTGAAGACGGATCTCAATTGTTCTATCCAGGTCAACGGAAGCCAGTATCAGTTCACTATCAATGGCACCAGGCTGACCATGCCTAGGAAGGCTAAGACACCGACAGGGGTTGGCTACCGACTCTATCCTTATTTTGGTGGAACGGCACCTGCACCCCACGAGATTCGAATAAAGATCCGGGAAGACTGAGCATGTTTACATTCTGACGTGCGACAGAAGCCTGGAGGAAATCACCATGTGGAACAATCTCAAAAGAAGCCTGCTCAACCAGGGTGCATATTGGATCAGTTGGTTCCGATTGCGCAGCCTCCTGCGAACACTGGATCGTAGCTCCCTGGTGATCGACTGTGGTGCGAATGTGGGCGATATCAGTGCGCTCTTTCTGGGGACGGGCGCTCACGTGATCGCCTTTGAGCCAGACCCGACAGCCTACGACATCCTCGCCAAGCGATTTCAGCGCATGCCCAACTTTACCCTGCACCGTAAAGCCGTCTCAGACCATGATGGGCATGGATCGCTTTACTTTCATCAGCATCGAAACGACTCAAATCCACTTGCGTTCACTGTGAGTTCTACGCTGTTAGCAGAAAAACAAAATGTGGATGCCAGCCAATCCATTCCCGTCGAGGTGATCGACCTTAGTACCTATCTCTCCACCCTCGATAGCAAAGTGGACATCCTGAAGATGGATGTGGAAGGTGCAGAGATCGGCATCCTAAAAAAGATGCTCGCAGATGGCACCTACGAAAAGGTAGCACTCATGCTAGTCGAAACGCATGAGACGAAGATCCCAGGCCATGACCACGAAGTAGCTGACCTGCGCCATGAACTGGTGGTACGCGGCATCCGGAACATCCGTCTCAACTGGATTTGATATACTTATTTCTTAGGTAGCCATTTCTTGTTTGCCATCCTTCGAGTCGTTCTGCCGCCAAAGTTCCCACAGGCCTGGGATGGCAGCTACTGTGGAAATGATCCAGAATACAGTGGCAGTAAATACAGACAGAGCCGCATCATTCCGCAGCCAAGGGGCGGAATATCCCATCACAAATTCCCGCACTCCCAGGCCACTGAGCCCAACATTCAAGACAGAGAGGATGGTAGACGTGTGGAATCCAAATAAGTAGGGGATGGCGTCAAAGGGCTTGTCTTGTGAATAGAGAATGCATATAACTGAGAGGGAGACCAGTCCCTGTATGCCAATGGATAGCAGGTGCTTGTTGACTAGACCTGCAGCTTGCTGAGGGAAATATCTTCTTATTATCAGAAAGTACCCGATGCTGATAGCTGTAAACATCGCCAAGATAGGGATACCATGATGGGCAAGGGAGGGAATCCAAAACGAGAGGACTGAAAGCCAGACCCCTATGGCCCATAGACCGCTGATCCGCTCCAAAAAGTAGGCTTTCAGAATGGTAGTGAGAGGGCAGCTGAAGAATCGCCGTATCCGATACGCCTTGTAGACATCTCCTCCGACACCGCCGGGCAAGGCGATATTTCCTATAGCTCCCAGTAAGTAAAGACGGAAGCCTTTCGTGAAACGCAACTGAATGCCAAGGTCTGATAGATAGTATCCGGATCGCAGGGTTGACAAAGCAAAAGATAAAAAGTAGCATGCTAGTGCTGTAAACAGGAATTCTGAATTGGCCTGACGAAAGATCGCTTTCAGCTCTCCGACATCGATCCTTTCTGATACCCACCAAGCCAGCAGGAAAGACACACCAGCTTTTGCAGACAGCTTCCCCAGGCGTATGATCGCTGATCGTTTCAAGACGGGTAAATTACATCAAACTGCTGGCAACGAGCATAGCGGAAAAACAGACCTTGGCAGGAGATATTTTCCATTTAAATCGAAAAGCTGCTATTTATCCTTATATTTTTTTTTAATCATGGAATGAAGCGTATCTTGAATAACATCTCAGTATAGCTACCAGTATCGACTATCCTGTAAAATTCCAAGGTCCTCGAAGTTCATGCTCTTTGGGAGTGTGATGATGTAGACCAATCATTCTTACAAATTGACTGTAATGAATAAAACTGCCCGTCTGGCTTTCGGCCAGAAAGTATCGACTTTTTCCATGTTACTCTTGTTGGCGGGAGTGGCAATGCAAGCACAGACCTATATCACCATCGGGTCCGGCACCACTACCAACGGAACCTCAGGCTATCCTTGCCCTATAGCTGACTTCTGGGAGGGGCATCGGGCGCAGTATTTGTACCGCGCCTCTGAGCTGAACGGAGCTGGCATGGTGACAGGTTTCATCAACGCCATTCGGTTTACCGCTACTGCGGCCCCAGGAGACGTTGTCGAGCAATATCAGATACGCATCGGGCACACGACGGCCAGTACCCTATCGAGCAGCAGCTGGGATGCGTTCAGCGGAGCCACCGTTGCAACAGTCCAAGCCAATTATACCGTTGTAGTGGGTAATAACACTTTCACGCTGCCTAGCTCTTTCCTGTGGAACGGGACGGATAACATCCTTATTGAAATATGTTCAGGCGATCCTAACAATGCCAATACGACTTCCTGGTCCAGCAATGCGAGCTTCGCTTTCAGTACGCTCTCTTTCAACGGGTCCCATACTTATGCGGCAGATAACGCCGGTAATTTATGCGGTACAGCCAATGCCACCAACACCCCTAGTGCGGCCACCCAGACAAATCGGCCCAATATCGCGTTCAACTGGATACCCGGTGCAGCCTGTGCAGGAACTCCGACAGCAGGCAGCACGCTTGCCACGCCATCCTCGGTTTGCATTGGTCAAACTTTTTCACTCTCATTGAGTGGCGCCACCGTAGCGACAGGCCTGACATATCAATGGCAGCGTTCCTCCGATAACATCAACTGGGCCAATGTCTCCGGGGCGACCCTATCCAGCCTCACTACCACGCAGTCGGTATCTTCTTGGTATCGGTGCGTCCTTACTTGCAGCAGCAGCCAGACGGTGCAATCGGCCAGCGTGCGAGTCCTGTCGCCCAGCCTTGTGGCGGGTACTTTCACCATCAACAATAACCAGCCCACAGGTGCCACCAACTTCAGCTCCTTCAATGATGCGTACAACCATATCAAGTGCGGCATCAACGGTCCAGTCGTCTTCAACGTCGACCCGGCTTCAGGCCCTTACCAAGAGCAGCTCTACATAACAAAGGTGAACGGAGCCTCTCCGGTCAACACCGTTACCTTCAATGGTAACGGACGCACCCTTGAATACATATCCACCAATAGTAATAGTCGTGCCGTAGTGACGCTAGATGGAGCCGACCACATCGTCTTCGACAGCCTGGTCATACATGCCAAAGGCACCAACCCCACCACCGAGTATGGCTGGGGTATATTCCTCACAAACGACGCCGATAGCAACATCGTTCGCCGCAGTACCATCAGATCGACTGACTCGCTAACATCACTCAACTATTCTGCCATTGTGATTGGCTCGTCAGCCACTTCTGCCACAATTACGGGTAATGCTGGCTGCGACTTTAACCGCTTCATCAGTAATGATATCATCGGAGGGTATTATGGTGTGACAGATGTGGGAAATCCAACTGCCCTCGCCAACCAGCGCAACCAGTTCGTCAATAATAAAGTGCGAGACTTCTATTTCTATGGGTTCTACTCCGGGGGTACTTTCACACAGCTGATACAGGGCAACGACATTTACCGGACCAATCGGAAAGGTACATCCAGCACTACCTATGGTATCTATTACGTCGGGCTCAGTACGAGGGCGCTGGTGACTGGTAATCGGATTCGAAACATGTTCGATTTCAACCCCACGTCTACTTCCGTCTTCTATGGAATATATTTTTTGAGCTGTGATGCCCTTAGCGGCTTTGAGAATAAAGTCAACAACAACGCAATCTATAACATAAGAAGTCAAGGTACCCAGTATGGGATTACCAATAGCAGTTCTGATAATGTCTTTTTTGACCATAATACGGTTTCGCTGGATAATGCTGCGCCCTCAGTCACCTCAACCACTCAGGCCAGGGGCATCTATGTCCTGGGAACCTTTACCGCCAATGCCATTCTCACGCGCTTTCGCAACAACATTGTGAGTGTAAACCGTGGAGGCTCAGGCACTAAACATGCCATCTATATTTCTTCTGCAGCCCTTACCACATCCATCCAGTCTAACTTCAACAACTTGCAGGTGGCAGGACCCAACGCCCATGTCGGCTTCAACGGCACCAACCGAAGCACGTTGGCCGACTGGAAGACTTCTTCCACGCAGGACGCAGCGTCGGTAAGTTTTAACCCGCTATACACTAACCTTTCCACGGGCGACCTTCGCCCCTTGAATGCTGCGCTCAATGATCTAGGTACTTCGGTAGGTGTGTCTACGGACATTTTGGGCTTGGCACGCAGCGCGAACACCCCTGACATCGGGGCTTGGGAATTCACCGTGCCGGCCTGTTCCACCCCACCAACGGCGGGTACTGCCAGCAGCAGCATTTCGGGCTCTATATGCGCCAATGAAAATGTCGAGCTGGGGCTGAATGGCAACAGCTTTGGTACCGGCCAGACATATCAATGGCAGTCAGCTGCCTCAGCTTCCGGGCCATGGACAGACATAGGAGGTATCCTCAATGCCCCAGGCTTCACCGTCAAGCCAGGTGTCACTTCCTACTATAGGTGTGCAGTCACCTGCTCCGGCAGTACGAGCTTCTCCACACCGGTGCAGTTGGTTGTTTCTATCTTCTTCCCGGGGGGCAGCTATACCATCAATAAGGCGCAGCCGACAGGTGGTGCCAACTTCAGTAGCTTCAACGATGCCTATTTTGCCATGCGCTGTGGCATCAACGGGCCTGTGGTCTTTAACGTGGCGGCCGGCAGTGGCCCGTACAGTGAGCAGCTGATCATGAACACTATCCAGGGTACATCCGCCATAAACACGGTCACCTGGAACGGCAATGGTAACACCATCCAGTTCCGATCTACAAGCTCTGACGAGCGCGCCACCGTCAAACTTAACGGTGCCAGCTTCCAGATATTCGACAGCCTGCGCATCGTTGCCCTGGGAAGTACCATTTCCGAGTTTGGGTTCGGGGTGCACCTGCGTAACAACTCAGATAACAACTCATTTCGTAAATGCCACATCCAGGTCGATAAGACCCAGGCATCAACGAACTTTGCCGGAGTGGTGCTAGGTGACGGTCCTTCTCCTACCAGTTTCGGCGACCCGGGCACAGACAACAACTTATTCGATCGCAATACCATCATCGGTGGATACGTATCCATCCCGGTGCTTGGGAATACTAGCACACCGGTGGACAGTAATCGCTTTGTGCGGAATATCATACAGGACTATTACATTGATGGGTTCGACATCTACTATGCCAACAACCTGTTGATCCAGGGCAATGAATTCAGCCGCCCCACCCGCACCAATGTCACCTCCTTCTATGGCGTCTATGCCGGCGGCATCAACCTAGGCCTGAAAGTGCTCGGTAACCGCTTTCATAATCCCTACGGGGGTAATCCGGCCTCTACGGCAATCTCATATCCGATTTATCTCACCGGTACTGATGCGACTGCAGCCAATCCTACACTAATAGCAAACAATGCCATCTACAACATCAACGGTACCGGCAGTTTCTATGGGATCTATCTGAGCAGCTCAGACTACGCCAACGTCTACCACAACACGGTGGACTATTCGCATACCAGTTCGGTCAGCTCGGCCTCTTACGCCTTTTATGTGGCCTCAGCCTCTATCGGTGTCAATCTGCGGAACAACCTCTTTTCGCTCACAAGGGCAGGTACAGGACTTAAATACGGCATCTACCTTGCTGCCGGTACTGACGTCAGCTCCAATAACAATGCCTTCTATTTGCAGGGCTCAAACATCCATCTGGGCTTCAGTGGCAGTAACCGGACCACGCTGGCAAACTGGCAGTCGGCTACCGGCAAAGATGCGAATTCAGTGTTTGCCATTCCATTGTTCACGAATGTGCCTATTGGTGACTTGACCCCACGTAGCCCCGCCATCGATAACCGTGGAACTGGCCTGGCATCGGCTGTGCCCAACGACATCATCGGGGCGGCCCGTAGCGCGACATTTCCAGACCCCGGTGCATGGGAGTTTGCCATCCCGCCATGCGTGTCGCCGCCGTCGACAGGTACAGCTACGGCCACACCTAATACCAATTTCTGTATCCAAACGCCAATTGCCCTCAACGTATCGGGCGTCACTGCAGGCTCGGGTCAGACCTATCAGTGGCAGTTCGCTGCTAGCACGACAGGACCTTGGGATAACCTTGGCAATCCGCTGCTGTTTGCCGACACCACGATAGAGGCTACTGGGTCTGGCTTCTATCGGTGCATTGTGACCTGCTCAGGGCAATCGTCCACCAGCTCCATCGTGCAGGTGTCCATGAACCCACCATTCCCAGGCGGCACTTATACCATCAACAATTCACAGCCTACCAACTATCCGACAGGCAGCAACTTCAATAGCTTTAATGCGGCCGTGGGCGTACTGCAATGTGGCATTGCCGCGCCGGTGACCTTCAACGTCGCGGCGGGCACCTACACCGAGCAGGTGCTTATCAAACGAATCAGGGGGGCTTCGAATGCCAACCGCATCACTTTCCAAAGTGCGAACGGCAACCCAGCATCGGTGACCCTTCGAGCCACTGGTACCACAGACAAGAACTACGTGCTTATGCTCGACAGCGCAAGCTATATCACCTTCCGTGGGATGACAGTGAACACCCAGAGCCCCACCTTTGCTAGGGCCATCGTGATCGAGAACACGGCCTCCTACGACAGCATCCTCAACTGTATTGTCACTGTGCCTGCTGTCACAGCCATTACGACCAACGCCGCTGCCATTTACAGCCAAAATCTGACGGGCCAAGATATTGTAGTCCGTGGCAACACCCTCTCTGGTGGATCCTCTACAATCAATATGACGGGCTCCACCGTCCAGGTGCCTCAGTTTGTGAGCATCGATAGCAATACTGTTAGCGGTGGATGGGAGGATAACATCAACGTCCTGAATATGAACTTCTCCTCCGTATCGAAGAACACCGTGAACATGGCCATGCCCAAAAACACTTCAACATGGGGCATTTATGCATCCAATCTCGACTCGGCCTATCGCATCAATGATAATGTAGTAAATATTGGGGCTATGACTGTCACCACCTATGGCATACAGCTGGTGGGATGTAATGGCGAGAACTATAACGGCAGTGTTTCCGGCAACCGCATCGTCTCTACGGCCCTGTCGACAGGTACGCTCTATGGACTGTATCAGAGCTCCTCCTCGAATAATTACACCGTCAACAACATTGTCAACACCCGCACCAGCGGCGCTACGAGCTTCGCCTTCTACAGCGCAGCAGGTACTGGTGCCTTGCAGATCTATAATAACAGTGTCCGCAACGCATCCACAGCCGCTGGTACCAATAACGTGGCTGGCTATTTCGCGCATACCAGCAGTACAAGCGGCCGCGTGGACATCAGAAATAACATCTTCTTCCATGCGCAAGGTGGCATCGCCGCCTTCCACAGTGCCTCTGGTGCGATCTACAGCGACTTCAACCTCTACTACACCACTGGCCCGACGCTGATCCGGCTCAATACATCGAACTATGCCAATCTGGAGCAATGGAAGACTAACCAATTCTGGGACTATAACTCGTTGGTCATAGAGCCCGCCCTGGCGGGCAACCTCCTGCAGCCCGTCCTTACTGACTCAATGGCATGGGCCATGCAGGGCAGAGGAGAGCATAGGGCGGGCAACGACCGAGACATTAGCGGAAAGCCACGTCCTACGACGCTGACAGCCGGGGTACCCGACCTGGGCGCTTACGAGTTCCTGCCGACCGTTCCCCCTCCCCCGTTGCCAGGGGTTCCCGCCATGCCGGCACCTGGCACCACACAGGTCTTTTACTTTGGCACCGATACGGTACAGAAGGTCACCTGGATGCCCGGGTCTACCGTGCCCTCCACCATCAGTGTGCGCCGCTATTCGGGCGTCATTCCACCCGGCCTGTCGGCAGGTCAGAAGTCGATGTATTATTATAACGACGTGAACACCAATGGCTCTGCGCCCAGCAACTTCATCATGCAGCAGTTCTATTTCGATCCCTGGCTGCGCGATGTAGGTGACGAGCGAGCTGTCAAGCTCGCCAGAACAGAACCTTCTGGTACCTGGCTGGTTTCTGCAAACAGCCTTGTAGATGATTTCAGCAACACCATTTCGGAAGGCAGCTTATCCCACATCGCCCGGTTCACGGGTTCCACCGACGGAGTGATTCCGTCCTCTTCGAGCAATGTCGCACCCAGCTTCTCCACCGATACCTCCAATCGTGGTACGCGTTTCTGGGTCGCATACGGTCATCACCAAGGCTTCAGCAGCAACTCACAGTCTATGCTGCTCTACCTCAGTGCGACAGACTCTTCAAACGTCACCGTTCGCATCAATGGTACGAACTGGTCGCGTACCTATGCCATCCCTGCCAACACCGTAAGAGTGAGCGACCCGATTCCGAAGGCAGGCTTCGTGGATGCAAGGATCCTCGACGAGGGCTTGTATAACAGGGGTATCAGCATCACGAGCGATAAGCAGATTGTCGCTTATGCCCACATCTATGATGGTGCCAACTCAGGAGCCGGAATGCTGCTGCCAGTCGGTGCCTATGGTTACGAGTACAGCTCCCTCAACTTCAAACAGTACTATGCATCGGACTGCTACTCATGGACGATGGTCATCGCAGACCGCGACAGTACCTTGGTAGAGATTGTCCCGGCCGTAACGACGAAAGGCGGGCGGGCTGCCGGTGTTCCCTTCCAGGTATACCTCAACCGGGGGCAGGTGTATAATGTCATGGGTACCACCAATGGTTCGGCCGGTACCGATATGACGGGTACACTCGTAAAGGCTATCCCCAATGCCAGCGGCCGTTGCTATCCCATCGCTGTCTTCTCCGGCAGCAGCCGTACGGCCATATGCTACGTTTCCAATGGAGATAACTTCATTCAACAAGTATTTCCACGTACAGCGTGGGGACAAAAATACCTCACCTTCGCCACTGCCAATTCTTCCTCCAATTCACTCTATAATTCGAACATTTACCGGGTCATGGTGAAGGACTCAGCCACACAGGTGCGCCTCAACGGGAGCCTCTTGAACCCAGTCTCACTGCGCAAGCCTGGTAATTACTATGAGTTCAGTACGCCTCAGGGTTCCGGGCTTGGCTCTGCAGTCTATGTGGAAGCCAACCAGCCCGTGCTCTTGTCACAGTACATGGTGTCTACCAGTGCGAACGAGTGTCCCGGCGTCACAGCCTCTGATAACGGCGACCCCGAGATGATGTACATCAGTCCGGTGGAGCAGGGAGTCAAGTCCGTCCAATTCTATAATACCAACAACCAGGCAATCACAGGAAACTATGTCAACATCGTGGTACCGACGACAGGCCTCTCGAGCCTGCGGGTTGATGGTGCTGCTGTCTTCACGCACATCTTCCCACATCCTGGACTGCAAGGTTACACCTGTGTGCGGCACAACCTGGGTAATAGCGCCGCACAGCACACCATTACTTGTGACTCTGCATTCACTGCTATCACATACGGCCTGGGAAGCGTGGAGAGTTATGGCTACAATGCGGGTACGCTGGTGCGTAATCTGAAGGCAACCATGTTTTTCAACAATGTATTCAATACAGGTGCGTCGAGCAGCTATACCTGTAGGGGTACTCCCTTGCGGCTTAAGGTAGTATTGTCTACTAAGCCAACGGAGATCGTCTGGAACCTGAGTCGGGTTGCAGGAGTGACGCCAAATGTCGATGTGACTCAGAATAATCCGGTGCCTACCGACAGTACTGTCGTGAATGGTCAGAAGCTATATACCTATGTCTTAAACCAAGACTATACATTCAGCCAGCCAGGATTCGTGAATGTTCCTCTGACCATCTTCGATCCCAGCATCGAAGGCTGTGGGGGGTCTCTGGAACTCTCCATACAGATAGAGGTGAGGCCAGCGCCCGTCACGAACTTCACCACTTCATCGAGGGGATGCGCGGGAGACCCCGTGCAGTTCGTCGGTAATTCGACGCCGTATGGCAGTGCGACAGTTGGTAGCTGGGCCTATACATTCGGTGATGGTAGCAATTCTACGCAGCGGGACCCGATCAAGATATTTGCCACAGGCGGTACGTATAATGTGAATCTGAAGACTGTCATGTCCGACGGTTGCGTAGGCGACACCATCAAGCCTGTCACAGTGAATTCCAGACCGGTCGTCGATATCCGCCAGGATACAGTATTTGTCTGCAACGGGTCATCAGCCACCTTCAACGTGAATAATCCGGTGGCCGGCACCACTTACAACTGGTACTCGTCAGCGACAGGTGGCACCTTACTGGGCGCCGGCAATACCCTCGTGGTCAACAACGTCACCGGTACCTTCAATGTATTTCTGGAAGGCATATCCATGGGGTGTGTAAGCACCACGCGTGACAGAGCCACCGCTGGTGTCTGGCCAGTCCTTCAGAATCCGGTAGCCATAGTCGACTCGGTATCTGTGAATACTGTCTGGTTCCGTTGGGCAGCAGTCCCGAATGCCCGCGGTTACGAGGTAACCATCAATGGGGGTGCCACATGGACGACCCCTTCCTCAGGCAGCACTGGGACGTTTCATCTAGTGACTGGCCTCCCACTTGGGGCGACGGTGACCCTCCAAGTACGTGTGATCGGCAGCTGCTTGCCGGCGGTCTCCGCGCCTGTCACGGGTCAGACCCGTTCCGACGAGATCTACTTCCCCAATGCATTTTCTCCCAACGGTGACGGTAAGAACGATGTATGGAGGGCATACAGCAACGTGGTCCGCAGCATCCGGCTGATGGTGTTCAACCAGTGGGGAGAGAAGATCTTTGAGTCTGCAGACCTCAATACAGGCTGGAACGGGACGCAGGGTGGCAAGCCGCAGCCCAGCGGTGTCTATATGTATGTGGCTGAGGTGGTGAAGAATACCGGTGAACGCATCATACGAAAAGGCTCCATCAATCTGGTGAGGTAATCAAATAGTATCTCACCACGATGCGCCAGAAGATCCTGATACGAGCCGTTGTGTCCTTTCTTGGACTCCTGCTTCTTATCGCAAGAAGTTCTGCACAGAACATCTCCAACCGAGGCCGTGAGTTCTGGGTAGGGTATGGACACCATCAGTTCATGGAGCCGGGCCAGGCCAACAGCCAGGAAATGGTACTATACTTTAGCGCAGAGCAGGCAGCGAATGTCACCGTCACCATCAAAGGTAGGGGTGCTACCTTGACTAAGACTTATCCTGTGCCCGCCAACACGGTGATCGCCTCCGATCTTATCCCTAAGGCGGGACCATTTGACTGCCGCCTTTATGACTTGCCGCCCAGCTTCGGTGGATCGGGTGGCGAGGGATTATTTGATCTATCCATACACATTGAGAGTGATGTGCCCATCGTAGCCTATTCGCACACCTATGGTAGTGCCTCTTCTGGGGCCACAATGCTGTTTCCGGTTGAAGCATATGGGTATCAGTACTACTCGCTCAATAGTACGCAGGTATATGCACCAAATTGCTTCTCCTGGGCCTATGTGGTCGCAGCATTTGACAATACCGTGGTAGAGATCACTCCAACGGTACAGACGCGAATGGGTAAGCCTGCTGGGTCTTCCTTTAATGTAACCCTCAATAAGGGGCAGATCTATCAGGTAATCGGTGCCAACCTTACGGGAGGGAGTACGTCGCTTGAGCTTTCGGGCACCAAGTTTCGCTCGATTGCGAATGCGAGTGGCGACTGCTATCCGGTAGCTGTCTTCTCCGGCAGCAGCAGAACTTCCAACCCTATCTCCTGCGGAAGCGGTGGTGGTGACAACGACAATCAGCAGAGTTTTCCCACACAGTCATGGGGCAAGAAATATCTGACGGCCCCACTTTCAAGCTCCACAGCCGCTAGCACTTTCCAGCGTAATTCATTTCGGGTGCTCGTGAAAGACCCGGCTACGGTCGTCACACGTAACGGTTCACCCCTCACGGGCCTTCAGCGCAATAGCTTTTACTTTTTTGAGAGTAACACAGCTGATGTCATCTCAGCAGACAAGCCGATCATGGTAGCGCAATATATGACGGGTGGTCCCTGCTTGAACGGAGGAGTGGGTGATCCAGAGATGATTTATCTCAGCCCCGTCGAGCAAGGAATCAAGCGGCTCGGCTTCTACCGAAATAATCGTGAAGCCATCCAGGTTAATTATCTCACACTCATCATCCCAACATCTGGTATCACTTCACTGCGCATAGATGGACTCTCAACATTTGATCACAGCTATCCACATCCTAACGCGAGTGGGTATAGTGTAGTGGTAAAGCGTTGGAGTGCTCAAGCAGCGCAAGCACGTGTGTCGAGTGACTCGGCTTTCACCGCTGTGACCTACGGGTTGGGAAGCGTGGAGAGTTATGGCTACAATGCGGGTGCATTCATCAATAATTTGAACGTGCGCAGCGGTTTACAGAACCTGCCTGACACGGCAGCCAAAGTACACGCTTTTACCTGCGTCAATACACCCGTTCGACTGTCTGCTCTCATGGCATCCTACAAGCCTACTCGGATAGACTGGCTGTTCAGTCGTTTAGGGAATCTAATCAGTCCCCGGTATGATACGACAATTATCAATCCGATACCGACCGACGAGGTTACTGTGGATGGCATCAAATATTGGCGCTATGAGCTCCCAGGCACCTATAGGTTCAGCAAAGCAGATACCGTTTTTGTCCCTATTCGAACCTATCATCCTTCCATTGAGAACTGCTACAATCGAGAAGACCTGACCATCCCTGTCATTGTAAAAGTAAAGCCCTCTGCAGACTTCAGTTATAGCCATACTGGATGTACCCGCGACAGCATTTTCTTCCGCGCGAAGGATACTACTTTGAATGGCTTTGCAGGGCGTGACTATACCTGGGTGATGCCTGATAACCGCATTGTAAAGAAGCCCCAAGTAGACACTCTGCTCCCGCCCGGTACCTATTCAATCAGATTTGGGGTGGTGACAAAGGACGGATGCACCAATGACACCATCCGTACCATTACCATTAGTGATAAGCCCCCGGCAGGCTTCACAACTATGCCATCTTCTGTGTGTGCGGGCAGTAGTTTTCAGTTCAAGGATACTTCAAGCCCAGGAATCTCCGTCACCAAATGGTACTGGAATTTTGGCAACGGGAAGGATACGGTCAACACCGTGGGGCCTTCGCAAGAATATATATATCCAACGCCAGGAAAATTCACCGTCAAGCATGTCTCCAGCTCCAGCCTCACCTGCGTGAGCGATACGGTTACACAAAATATCACCGTCTTTGCGAATCCGCTGCCCTCCTTCACCAACGATGCAAACGGTTGTATTGCATCAGACGGGAAGGTACGCTTTATGGCTGCTGCCACCGTTTCAGATGGGCAGGCCATAAGCGCCTGGTTGTGGAACTTCGGGGACGCCGCTGCAACACCTGCCAATCCCAATACAGCCAGTGGGAAGGATACCTTGCATGTATATCGATCCGGATCCTTCCTTGTTAAGCTTACTGCGCAGACAGTCAATGGTTGCAAGAAAGACACCGTGATGATGCTGACATTCAAGCTTAGACCAGCACTGGCTTTTGCAGCACTCGACTCAGTCTGCCAGTCATCCGCCCCGGTATCCGTGGCAAAAGGGAGTGTCACCAATGGGCTTGCAGGGACTGCCATCTATAAGGGTACGGGCACAACGGCTGCAGGTCAATTCGATCCTGGTGCTGCTGGGCCTGGACTGCATACGATCTGGTTTGTCTTTCAGACATCAGATGGCTGTATCGATTCGCTCTCGCGTACCATCCGTGTATGGGCACGTCCGACAGCAGCTTTTTCCATGCCTGCACCGGGATGCCTACCTGCCAATGGAAGAGTCCTTTTCACAAATTCGACCACCATATCCGATAATCAGTCTTTGTCTTATGTCTGGAATTTTGGGGATGCTAATGCCACCACTACAAATCCAAATATATCCGCACTAAAAGACCCAACGCATGATTATGTCGAAGGTACATTTGCAATCACCCTCACGGCTACTACTATTAATGGGTGTTCAGACGATACCACTGTCCAGGCAAGGTTTGCATTACGTCCGGTACTTACTTTTACTTCCTTAACGGCTGTCTGCCAAGAGTCTGCAGTATTTTCGGTGGCAAAAGGCTCTGTAACAAATGGCGTTACCGGTACAGGCATCTATCGAGGGCCTGGGACATCTCCAAATGGACAGTTCGATCCCAAGGCGGCCGGATATGGCAATCATACCATCTGGTTTGTTTTTACCACATCAGGAGGTTGCAGCGACTCCATCTCTCAGACTATTCGGGTTCATGCAACACCCGTGGCAGCCTTCTCTGTCCCTCTGGGCGGATGTTTGGAACCAGGAGGCCGCGTTAGCTTTAGTAATACCAGTAGTTCTTCCGACTTGCAAACGCTCAGCTACCTATGGAATTTTGGTGATCCGAATTCAAGTGTCACCAATCCCAATACATCCACGCTTTCCTCCCCGACGCATGACTATGTCGAGGGTACCTATAATGTAAAGCTGGTGGTAACCACACAGTACGGCTGTGTGAACGACAGTACGATCGTACTGAATCTCGGCCTAAAGCCAATTTTAACCTTTGGATTGCTAAACCCTGTCTGTCAAGATGTCACACCGTTTAGCATCGCAAAGGGAAGTGCCACCAATAGTGTGATTGGAAATGGAGTTTATCGGGGTCCTGGTGTAAGTGCTAATGGAAGATTCGATCCATCCTTGGCTGGGCATGGTACCCATATTGTATGGTTTATATTTACTACTGTAGGTGGGTGTAAGGATTCAATTTCTCAAACCATTACGGTGTATCCAAGACCGGTGGCTAGCTTTACGGCTAATGCTGGCGTCTGTGTTAATAGAAATGTGATTTTGACAGATGCCTCGGCCATCCCATCCGGTACGGTTGTCTCTTGGCAATGGGATCTAGGTGATGGTTCCACTCCGATCCGGACCAGTGGAGCTCCATTCTCGCATGCTTATGTTACGCCCGGTACGTATAAGGTGCGTCTTGTCGCTGTCAGCGGGTTGGGATGCCAAAGTATTCCAGTGGAAAATAATGTGCTGGTGAGCCCAGACCCAGTGGCCAGTTTTAGCTTGCCTGCTGCTGTTTGTTTTCCAGGCAATCCATTGGTGCTTACTAACTCGAGCACGGTAGCCGACAATAGCGGCTTAAGTTATGAATGGGACTTTGGCGACGGCAGTCCACGCAATTCCTCACAAAACGGCTCTCGGGTTTATACGGTAGCGGCTACTTACTTGATTAAGCTTACTGCCACCTCCGGTAAAGGTTGTATACATTCAGTCTCTAAGACTTTCAACAACTTCGTAAGTAAGCCTACAGCCTCTTTCACTGTCAGCTCAAAGGATGTCTGTGAAGGTGTGGAGATCCGCTTCCAGGATGCGAGCAATGCTATGGGCAGTAGCCTCAACGGATGGGCATGGAATTTTGGGGATGGTAGTACGTCGTCTGTTAAAGATCCCACTAAGCGATATACGATCATAGGTCAATTTAGTGTACGCTTGACTGTTACGAATGCTACTGGATGTGTGTCTGATCCATTTATTGATACGCTTCGCGTTTATCTCCAGCCAGTGGTGGATGCAGGTCCTTCCTTTATTGTACCTCAGGGTAGCCGAGTTGATTTCCGGCCCATTGTGAACGATACAACCATCAACTTCCGATGGTCGCCTGCCCCAGACATCACTGGGCCTGCAGTGCTACGCGCATCCATCATAGCCCGACTAGAGCAAGTTTACCGACTGACTGCTGTTGGAAAGAATGGCTGCAGTGCAAGTGATACACTGATAGTACGCATCCTAAAGCCCATAGAGATTCCCAACGTATTTTCGCCGAATGGTGATGGTATTCATGATACCTGGGTCATTCGGAATATGTCAGATTATCCTGGAAGCACTGTGCATGTATTTAATCGCTATGGTCAGCTCATACATACAGCCGATGCAAGTACTCCGCCATGGAATGGTAGTGTGAATGGTGCATTGCTACCTGTCGGAGTGTACTATTATATCATAGATCTAAAAAATGGATTCCAAAAATTAAGTGGTTCAATCACCATCATACGTTAAATCTAAGAGTATGAGTACAATTTTATCTAAACAGAGAAGTATTGGATACGCAATCCCGTTAATGTTGTCATTTATCTTTATGAGCCTCCAGCTTAGTGCTCAAGTAGATCCACATTTCACTCAATACTATGTATACCCTTCGTGGCTGAACCCCGCACTCACAGGAGCTTTCGACGGTAGTTATCGAGTGTCCGGCATCTACCGAAAGCAGTGGGGTAATGTAAGCGTTCCCTATACAACCCCCGGTATCTCTGCCGATTTCACAACCAGTAAGAACCTCAATGTCGGGGGTAGTCTGCTCACCCAGACAGCTGGTGATGGCGGATACTCCTATACAACGGCCTACGGTAACTTTGCTTACACAGGCGTTCGTTTCGGTCCCAATGAATACAAGCGTGTGGTATTCGGCCTCCAATTTGGGATGATTCAACGCCGCTTTGATCCCAACAAGCTAAGCTTCGGTGACCAATGGAATCCCATCTTGGGATACAGCGCTTCCAATCCTACTTCAGACATTCTAAACGTCCGTAATAATAATGCTTTTGATGCCGGTGTGGGCATCCTCTACTTTGATGCTCAGCCAGGTAAGAAAGCCAACTTTTTTGCTGGTATCTCTGTCGCACACATTACTCGGCCGAGCGATTATTTCCGTACATATGGTTCCGCCAAGCTGCCCATGCGTACGACGCTACATGCAGGCGTCAGAATCAACATCAACGACCGCACGACTCTTGTACCGAATGCCCTCTGGCTATCGCAGGGATCCGCAAGAGAAACGATGCTCAGCGCCTATTTGCAGTCGCGACTCAATACGTCGACGGATTTCATGGTCGGTGCAAACTATCGCTTCAACGACGCTGCCTCTCCCTTTGTGGGATTCACTGTTAATAATATGATGCTGAGTGCGAGCTATGATATCAATGCGTCTGATCTAGGCCGCATCGTCAAAGGCACAAACAGCTTTGAGATATCTCTTACAATTATCGGTCGAAAGACTGCTAAGACACCTGAGATCGACTTCGTATGCCCCAGACTCTGATATTTTTTGAATCCATCTCAGTATTGATAACTTCAACCCCAACAATATGAAAAGGAAATACGCAATATTGATATCCCTATTCTTGCCGGCCTTCTTGCAGGCTCAGTTTGCATACGACTATCTTAAGGCGGCCGATGCATTTTTTCGAAAGCATGACTATGCTTCTGCAGCAGGTTACTATGAAAAGTATCTTGCTTCTAAAACCTCAAGATCTGGGGCATCTTACAATCCATATACTCTACAGGTTAAGTCTGCTAAGCGAGGGAAGACGGCTGTAAGTACAATATCCCAGGCACGTTGGAATCTGGCAGAGAGTTATAGAGAGCTTCACCAGGCAAAAAAGGCAGCAGATGCATATAGTCAAATTGCAGCCGATGCGGCTGCCTCTTTTCCGTTGCTTCAATACCATTTGTCTGCTCAATATCGGGCCCTTGGTCAATATATGGAAGCGACCGAGACCCTTCAACAGTTCCTCCAACAGTATACCCGCCAAGATGCGTATGCAACCCAGGCTGCGCGAGAATTGGAGAACCTACGCTTCATACAACAACAGCTTAGTAAGCCTGATCTATCACTTTACCAGGTCAGTAAGATGCCAGAAACAGTAAATGCCAGTGGCGCAAATTACGCCATCGCTTTTGGACCAGCAGGCGAAGCCTGGTTTACATCCACTCGAATAGACAGTAATTGGAAGGGACCCCGTTATTCCAACCGATTGTACAGAGGAAGCTTTGTAGATGGTCTTATGACAGGCATTACAGATGCAGGCATTTTGCAAGATGCAGGAGTTCAACAAGGAGCGGCCACCTTTTCCGTCGATGGCAAGCGTGCATGGATCACACGATGGTCAAATCGTAATGGTAAGAAAGTCGCCAGCATCTGGTTATCTGTCTATGGACAGTCCGGATGGTCCAATCCTATACCGGCCGGACCCGAAGTCAATGATACCCTGTACAGTGCGCAACAGCCATTCCTCTTGCCGGGGGGGCAGCAGATGATGTTGAGCGCTGACCGCCCCGGTGGGTCTGGAGGCTTTGATATTTGGCTGGCAGATATCGACCGTGAAGGGTTACTATTTAACCTCAGAAACATCGGATCAGCTATCAATACCCAAGGAGATGAGCAGGCCCCGTTTGTGCATGCACCCAGTCGCTCCCTTGTCTTCAGCTCGAATGGACGCGTAGGTATGGGAGGCTTTGATCTTTATCTTTCCACACAGCAGGATGCAGAATGGTCCATACCGGTGAATCTGGGCTACCCAGTGAACTCCCAACGTGATGACCTGTACTTCGTAAGCCGTAGCATGAATAGGTATATCCTTTCTGAAGTGATCTTCAGCTCTGACCGGTCGGCCGATTGCTGCTTGGAGCTCTACACCCTAAGTAAGGTAAGGGTGCCAAACCAGCTAAAGGGGACTGTCGTTTCTTGCGATAAAAATCTGCCTTTGATTGGTGCCAGTGTCACCATAGAAGGTAGAAGTGTGACGACGGGTTCCGATGGGACCTATCAATTTGCTTTTGACGAGTTCACCCGTGTCAGCATTACTGCCAAAGCGATCGGCTATCTAGATGAGTCCATCACGGTGGCGGCTCCCGGAGAAGATGTCATTCAGCTGAAAGCCCCCACTATTTGTCTTAAACTTGTACCGCCTATATTCCAATCTGTCGGTACGATCGAAACGCTGGAGGACATAAACTTCAACTTTAATAAGTCGGCCTTATTGCCAGAATCAAAACCCTATCTGGATAAGTTGGCAGAGAAGCTGCTCGGAAATCCTACAGCCATACTGGAAATCTCGGGACATACTGATGAAAAAGGTGGAGACATGTACAATCAAAAGCTATCCGAAGCAAGGGCCAGAGCTGTAGTCGACTACCTGCTGACTAAAGGTGTGAAGCTAGAACAACTAGTCGCCAAAGGCTATGGTGAGACAGTACCCTTGGCACCCAATCATCTGGACGATGGTTCTGACAACCCGGAAGGGCGTAGGTTGAATCGACGCATAGCATTCAAGGTACTCAAGCAGTAGGTAGGATTTATTTCTTTTCGAATGAGAAGACGCCAGCTCGCCACCTTGTCAGCAATAATCTTTGTGGGTTCCCTGCAAGCACAGCAGCGACCTCATTACACCCAGTATGTGCTAAACCAATTTATACTTAATCCTGCACTGTCCGGTATTGAGAATTACGCAGACATCCGTACCAGCCATCGCCGGCAGTGGATAGGTATCCAGGATGCACCTGTCACCACCTACTTGACCGCACAGTTACCACTTGGAAAAGAAGACTTGCGGACAACTGCTACCTCCTTCCAGGGACCCTCTGTGAATCCTCGGGGACGGAACTACTGGGATGATTATCGAGCAGCAAAACCCCATCACGGAGTAGGGGTGCAAATCTTAAATGATCGCACAGGACCTCTCTCTAGGTTTTCTGCCATGGTTACTTATGGGTACCATGTTGGTCTTTCTGCTCGTACCAGCATGGCTGCAGGATTTGGTGCAGGAATAGAGCGTTTGACACTGGATGGAGCACGCCTCAACTTTGGCACCATTACCGTCGACCCGGCACTTGCATCCAGCAGCGCTATCAACCGCTATCTGCCTGATCTGAGTGCGGGCATCTATATATATTCTGCATCCTTTTTTATGGGATTCTCTGTACAGCAAATACTGCCGAGGAACATCGATTTCAGCAACAGCCGATTAGCACCTGTCAAGGGTCGACTGGTTCCCCATTTCTTTGCCACAGCTGGATTTCGTTATTTAATGGGGGACGATTTTAATGTGGTGCCATCAGTGATGGTGAAATCGGTCAATACTCTGATGCCATCCGTTGAGGCCAATATAAAAGTACAGTACCGCGACTTGCTGTGGGTCGGCGGATCCTATCGACACATGGATGGGTTTGCCAGTTTACTGGGTATCCACATTTCCAGAAGTCTGAATGTCGGTTATGCATTCGACTACACAACCTCACGCCTCAATGCATTCACCAAGGGGACACATGAAGTGTTGCTTGGATTTATGATTGGAAGCCGGTATGAAGAAAAATGCCCTCGAAATGTCTGGTAAATAGAATGACTGATCCATCTCTACCATCTGCTGTTTCCGAGTCTCATAGGGTGCTACCATCTGGGGATATCTACCGTAAAGTCATGTGGCGGCTCATGCCCGTCCTTTTCGGAGGGTATATCCTCGCCTACCTCGACAGGGTCAACGTCGGCTTTGCCAAGCTCGGCATGAAGGAGGAGCCCTGGTTCTCCGATGCTGTATTCGCCACTGGTTCCGGCATCTTCTTCATCGGATACCTCTTCTTTGAAGTGCCGGCCAACATCATCCTCCACCGTATTGGTGCTCGTATCTGGATGACGCGAATCATGGTCAGCTGGGGGATCGTCTCCTCCCTACTCGCCTTCAGCGACAGCCCTGCCAGCTTTTATGCCTTGCGGCTGCTGTTGGGCGTGGCAGAGGCAGGCTTCTTCCCTGGCATCATCTTATATCTGACCTACTGGTTTCCGGCGGAGTACCGTGCCCGCATCGTAGCGATGTTCATGACCGCCGTGGCCTTTGCCGGCGTCTTCGGCTCGCCACTCTCCGGATGGATCCTTAGCCGGGCGCAAGACTGGCCCTGGGCAAAGCCCTGGCAGTGGCTTTTTCTAGTGGAAGGACTTCCGAGCATCCTCATGGGCCTCTTCCTTCCCTGGCTGCTGACCGACAGGCCGGGCATGGCCCGGTGGCTGACTGAAGTGGAGAAAGATATCATACAGCAGGACCTGGCCAAAGAAGAAGCTGGTAAGCCTTCAGCCGTGCAGCGCAAGTCTGGCCTTGCCGATGCCTTGCGTTCGCCGATACTTTGGCTTTGCTGCCTTCTCTATTTCACCTTTACCATCGGGCTCTACGGCGTTTCATTCTGGATGCCGCAGATCATCGAGAGTACCATCACCCAAGATAAATGGCAGGTAGGCCTGTATGCGGCCATCCCCTGGACCTGTGCTGCCATAGGTATGGTGTGGTTTGGCATGCATTCAGACCGTACCGGGGAACGGCGCTGGCACCTGTCGCTCGCCGCATGGGCAGGCATGGCCTCTTTCTGGGCGGGGGCGGCAACCTTGCACCTGCCCATACCCGTGCTCGTCTCGCTTTGCCTGGGAACAACTGCTGTTCTCTGCGTGGTCTCAGGTTTCTGGACGCTCCCCTCAGCCCTGCTGAGTGGTACGGCTATGGCGGCAGGGCTTGCGTTGGTCAATGCTGTCGGGAACCTCGGCGGCTATCTCAGCCCCGAGCTCTTCGCCTGGTTGAAGTCGGCCTACGGGCTAAGCGCCGGCCTGGCATTTGTTGGGACCTCCCTCGGACTGGGAGGCCTGTTGAACTGGTTAGCCTGGGGCTGGCAGTCGCGGTCCGCTTTTGCTTCCAGCTGACCGACCAGATGTCGTTCATCAGAGACGACTTCAACGCCAAGTAGATTTTCTCTTCTGTCCACACATTCTTTCGAAGCCTAGTCTGTATCGCCGCTGCCCGCAGATGGAAGCCCTTCTTACGACCATTGCTGCGCTCCGACAGGAATTGCCTTTGCTGCAGCAGCTCTTCCCAGATACACATCATGCACAGATTCGTTGATGGATGGACTGTTGCAGCATCTCTCCGTTCGAGCGTGTCTTCTCATCTGCTTTCCTCCGACAATGGATAGCTCGAGTTAACAATGCCGAGAGCCTTGCAGATATTCTTTATGCCTTTCTATGGGGTTGTGCTAGGCATCCAACTTTTTCGCAAGTACCACTGAGTCTTCACGGTCCTTCACGGTTATTTTCATTGGTCAGCATCATAACCTTTTTTATTTCTTAGGGTCAACGTGGTATGGCGGCCGTGATGCGAAGGCGGAGGCGAGCTTGATCGTATGAGAGAATTGGCATCTAGACAACCCCTGTAGAAGTTGAGCACCTCTCGACGCAGCCGTCAGAGAAGTCCGGGCACATACTTACAAACGAGAGAAGCCGACTTTAGACCCCTGCCGTGAGGATCTGCTCAGCGAACTTACGGGTGATGGTGAAGCGCTTGCGGTTGCAGACGACTTCAATCGACTGGTCGAACGGGTTAAGCAAGATAACCTGAAGGATCGCATGGATGGCGATGCCCAGCCGGTCGGCCTGCTGTAGAAAGGCGGCTGAGTGGTCGCTGACGGCCGTGACCCGGCAGGTACTTCCTGCGACCCTGTCTGCCAGTGTGATGAACTTCTCTCCCGCCATGCGGCCCTGACGGTCTGGAATCGGATCCCCGTGCGGATCATGCTTGGGGTGGTCAAGAAGTACTTCTATGCTGTCGATCAGCTTGGTAGATTGAATATGCTCCAGTTGTTCGGCGACTTCATGCACCTCATCCCAGCTGAAGCTGAGTTTTTCATACAGAAAGGTCTCCCACAGACGGTGCTTTCGTACCACTTCCACCGCCAATCGCCGGCCCTTGGCTGTCATTGTGATGCGTCCGTAGCGCTCCTGGCTCACCAGCTGCTTTTCTTTCAGCCGTTTTAGCATCCCGTTTACTGAAGCTGGTCGCAGCCCGAGGTGTGCTGCTAATTCATTGGTACCTGTCTCACCTCCTGTCCCGCAAAGGCGGAACAAACCTTTCAGATAATTCTCTTCCGTGGCTGTCAGCATTGTGTGAAACTACTGCAATTCACAGACCTCCAACATGGTTTTAATCAATGTCGCTATCTTTAGCTATTTTTGTATCTTATTTTTTTTGTGAAGACACTGCATTCCTTCCTGCATATAACCATCCTGAGTCTTTTGTCAGCTGCCACATCAGCGCAGCAGGATAGTGCTGCGGCGCAAATCTCTGAAGGGGTGCGTAACTTGGATGAAGTGGTCGTCACCGCCACCCGGACGGCCCGCCGCCGGAGTGAGAGTCCGCTCTTGGTTCGAGTACTGGACCGCCGTAGCCTTCAGTCACTGCCTGCCATGGCCCTCTCCGATGCGCTGTCTTACCAGCCGGGACTACGGGTGGAAGTGGCCTGCCAGACCTGCAACTATACGCAGCTGCGGATGAACGGACTCCCGGGTGCTTATTCACAGGTGCTGGTAGACGGGAGGCCGTTGTTCAGCCCGTTATTGGGACTATATGGCCTAGAGCAGCTGCCGACCGAGCTGATAGAAAAGGTAGAGGTGTTGCGCGGGGGGGGCTCCTCTCTTTATGGCTCAGCCGCCATCGCGGGGACCGTCAACATCATCACCCGGCAGCCGGAGCGGAGTGGCACTACGATGCAAACACAATATCAGCGCGTAGGAGAGCAGTCGGGCGACCTCACCGCCTCCCTCCGCAGCAGTCAGGTGCGAGCGGACGGCAAAGCTGGCATGAGCTTCATCGCCAACCGCCGGCAGCGGCAATGGTTTGATGCCAACGATGACGGGTACTCGGAGACGCCCCGGGCCCGGTCCGGCATGGCTGGCTGGAACGCCTTTCTGCAGCCGGGCGCCGGCAAACGATTGCAGGCATCATTGACATATCTCCAGGAATACCGCCGCGGTGGAGAGATGACATCCGAGCCCGTTGTCGCCGCTGCCCAGGCAGAAGAGCGGGACTATGGCACATGGACAGGCAGTGCTGACTACCGGCAGTCGCTTCGCGGCAGCCAAGCTGTATACACCGCCTACATTGGCTGGCAGCAGGTCCGGCGAGCTCATTATACCGGCATCCTCCCCACAGAAGACAAGGCCTTAGCGGCTCATCTCGCGAATCCGCCGGTCGGGGGCTCCCGCTCACATACCTTGCAGGCAGGCACCCAACTCAATCTGCAGCTGGCGCGCGACAGCCTGCAGAAGCACGTCCTCACCATCGGTACAGAATGGCTGCGCGAGGCAATAGCTGACACCATCCCAGCGTACCAGTTCCAGGTGCGGCAGACCACTAGCGATCTCGGAGTGTTTGCCCAGAGCGACTGGTCGCCGCACCCTAGATGGACACTGCTGACGGGCCTGCGCGCAGATCTCCATAACCTCATCCCGGGCCGCGCCCTCCTGAGTCCTCGCACTGCTTTGCTATACCGCCCCATCCCTTCCCAACAGCTACGGGTCGGCTATGGCGCTGGCTTCCGCGCACCTCAGGCCTTCGACACCGACCTGCACATGGCCTTCGCCTCCGGCGGCGTCTCCCGCATACAGATAGCTCCTGGCCTGCGGGAAGAACGCTCGCAAAGCCTGCACCTCTCCTGGAATGCCGACCATGCCCACAGCAACCGCATCTTTGGTTATACCCTCGAAGCGTTCTTCACCAGTTTGCAGGATGCCTTCGCGCTTGTCAATACGGGGCGAGACAGCGTCGGGGAAATATTCTCAAAGCGTAATGGCGGACAGGCCAGCGTCGCCGGACTCACAGTTGAGTGTCGCGCAGAGCGAAAAGGAATATTTCATTGGGAGGCGTCTCTGACCTGGCAGCGGAGCTGGTACAGGGAGCCCGTGACTGTTGCCGACTCACTTCCCCCTCAGCAGCGCTTCCTGCGCACCCCCGACATTTACGGCTATAGCCACTTCGGATGGACGCTCCGGGGGCGCTGGCAGGTAGGACTGAGTCAGGTGTATACCGGCCCAATGATACTGGTGCATTTCGCCGGAGGCAGCAACTATCCATCTGATAGGCTGGCCCGTACCCGCCCCTTTCTAGAACATCATCTCCGCATCGACCGGTCCTGGATGCTACGCAAAGGGGATGCGCAAATCGACGCCTTCCTGGGCGTCCGCAACCTGACAAATCAATATCAGTCCGATTTCGACCGGGGCCCTTACCGCGACAGCAACTTCATCTACGGACCATCCATTCCACGCAGCTTCTTTCTTGGGCTTCGCTGCCGCATCCTTTGACGATCTGCACAAGGCTGCGATAGTGCATCGCCCCAGGGCGATGGATGGGTACATCTCCAATTTTCAGAGCCGGGCGGCGTGCTGCCTCTCTAGAGGTCTGGCTGCGTGCGGTTTGTGACCTATTCGGACGGGCATACCTATGTTGTTGTCGAGGCGCCCTCCGGACAGGAACTGGCGAATCCCGTCTATCCATTCCTGTAGGGTCGCTACCTGCTGGTCATGAAGGACTTGGGGCATATAACTGCTTAAATGAAGAAACTGCAGTGGCGACCCAGCAGTGCGAAGCCTGGGTACAAAGGTGCTGCTACCGACCAGGTGATTACTCGCATGCCGCAGACTATACCTATATCCAACGTACCGTCCACGACGCAGAAATGTACATGGTTGGCTCCTGCTACTTTGAAGAAGAGTGAAGCCTACTCAAGATTGGCAGTGGATGATAGACAATGATTTACCCTTCTTGCATTCCATTCTCTTCATCATGACCATCCGGCTAGTAAAAGCAGCGGATGTCAATGTTGATTTTCTGTGAGTATTTTTTCCCGCTCCACATGCTGAGATTGCCCAATTTTGAAGTCCAAAGTGACAGTATCTTCTCCTATTATTTGGGGTGCATATATTGTCCACTATGGAATTCCTTTCCGTTAAGTTCGTACCCTTATGTGTATTCTTCGCTCCGCTGCCAGCGGTTCATACCTCCGCTATTTTTGTCTTGCCCATTCAGTGGCTCGCAAGACGTGCATAGACCCGCTCACGGCCTCGATGGTGTTTAGGCCCCGTCAATGTTCCAGCCGCTGGCCGTCAATCCCTTTTTACTGCTCCATCTTAACCTGTCCCTGATGCCTGCAGCGTACACAGACAGGCTTAGGGTAGTTCTGCCATTTCAGGAATTGCAGGCGGGCGTAGCAATCCTCGAAATAGGGGAATTTTCGAGTATTCTTTCGGTTTATCACGCCGGTGGACTGGTCTGCCAAGCTTTGCTTTCACTGGGAGAGCAGACCATCACGGAAGATATAAGTATGGGACTTCTTATCGCGCCCCTGCAGGCGGCCCGACTGAAGGAGCAATATGGCTGCGCCTGGGCTGCCTTGGCACCTGAAGGGTTGTCCATCGCATTGCCTGGCCTCTCTCTGGGCCAGACTGAGCGGCATGTTAGTCTTCGAAACCTGGCAGATATCATCGAGGCACGCCTCCTGGAGATTCTGCATTGGGCCAATCGACAGATTAGCTCCTCAGGTCTCCCTAAAGAGCAGCTGCTGGCAGGCATTGTGCTTACCGGCCCGGGCGCCCGACTACCTTATCTGACATCACTGGCAGCCTCCATCTTGTGCCTGCATGCCCGCCTCGGAACCCCCCAAGCCCCACACCAGTCGGCCAGAGCCCGAAGGGCCTACTCTCTCCATGCCGCCATCGGGGCCCAACTTCCACGACCGGTGGCCTACTCTAAAATTATTCATCCGACACAATCCCCGCATACAACCAACTCGTATACAAGAAAAATAATTGGATTTGCATTGGGAGATGGGGCAACTAAGGCCGTCCGATACATACAGGAGGCAGGAGTGGCGGGCGTCTCCTGGCTCAGAGGAGAAGCAGGCACGATGAGTACTGATACCTCCATGGATTTCCTGCAGGAGGATGTGGCCATAAAAGACTTTGACCGCTGGCTCGACAAAGGTCCTTCCGTGGTCTTGATCTTGGTCTGTCTGGGGGGCGTGGCAGGGACAGCCGCTGCCGTTCGGTTGGCGTTGAGATGTCGCGAAAGGGGCATCCCTACCTTCGGCATTGTCACTATGCCATACGCCTGCGAGCCATCCGACCGGCAGGAGCGGGCCCAAGCAGCCATCGCCCGGCTCTATGAATATGTCGGCACCTTGCAGGTCTTCCACTATGAGGTGCTTCGCTGCCAGCATGGCCCCATGACATTTGAGGCGGCCTACCAGCACCCCTATCCTCAGATGGCAGCGCTGGTCCACTGCCTGGCCGCCCTTTGCGCTGGCTCGCCGTTTTGGCAGCACGATCTCTCCGCCATCATCGCAGATATCCGCCAGGGAGGAGTATCTTTTATAGGTGTTTCCCTGGCGGATGGGTCAGGCAGGATCGGCCAGGCTTTCAGCGCGTCTGTGCAGGGTGTACTTCCAAGACTGGCAGACCTCACAGAAGCCGGATGGATTTTTGTCATCATCCGAACGGGTGTCGGGGCCCATGCTGCCCGTGTGGAAGAGGTAGACTTTATTCGGAAGTCATTTCATCACTTGGCGGGGCGTGAGGGGCACATTCGGGTGGTCTGCCTGTCAGACGCATCCCTGGGAAAGCAGATACAACTTTGTTGGATAGCTGCCGGCTTCCGGGGACTCTCCCGACACCTGCTGGAAGCCCAGATGGCACCCCTCTCTATGGCTACAGAAGATAGGGGCTCTCTGCTGCGCCTCTCAATACGCGAAGAGAAGCATCTTGGATCTTGCATGCCGCGGGGCTTTTATTTATCGCCCAGTCATGTATCTTTACCCGTCGAGGGGTCTGACATATGCCTGCTGCGTCCCACGTCGCCACGGACAAGCAGTCTTATGGCAATTAACACGGGTCATCCGCAGGATGAACCGTCTTCCTGCCAGTCCCCCCTCGATTGTCTACCACTGCATCAGGAAGGCAGGAAGGAGTTCGATCCTAACTCCGACAGGCCGATGGTGATAAGGGAGAATGCAGCGGCGGATGAGGGCACCACAATATCGGCACGGCCCGGTTCGGACTCCATCGAGGATCCTGCTATGCAGGACGAGGTGGAAGAGCGGAAACGCTCCGAGGCGACAACGGATGACAGGTTGCGCAGCTTGTCCCTCCGGCTTGACAACGCCTTCGATCCAACTCCGAAGCCCGAGCGGATATCGCCATTCATCCGCCGCGGTTCCCCTGAACGCAATCCCTTCGACCATGAGGCTCTGGGGCATTTCAGCCCTGTTAGCATCCGGGTCGACCCATATACCCAAAAACCGTTCCTCAGCACCCTCAATACCTTCCTTTACGGCTGGAAGCCAGATTAGCAAGTGCTTTTCTGCAGAGGGTTGGTCTTTTCGCCTGCTATTACGTGCAGGCAGATTCAGTATATTCAATGATGGGTGTAAACCGGTTGGACTATCCCTCTGCTACTTTGTGTTTACGCTGGCCATTCTGTCACCATCCGACGGATGTGATCTAAAGGCAAGGGTTGCTTTAGGGTAACTGTGGAGCCCCTGTCAGAGATATAGGCCGAGAGGTCTTCCGCGAAGGCCTCATGGCTAGAAAGCGTGGTGCAGAAGCCGAGGTGTGCGGCATGGGTGGCGAAATAGGAGAGGGGCTTGCCCAGCAGTTGATAGGCAGGCATGTGATAGAAGATCCCATCCCGGGACTCTGGCAACGTCTCCCGAATGATGCGGCGCACTTTCTCCAGCCGCGCAGCGATCTCGGGCGAGAAGGCATGTATGTACATATCTACTGTGCTGCCAACGACCTTCTTCATAGGTGGGCAACTGCCGTAGGAATTATGTGCTTACTGAAATAATCCAGCCTCTCCGGTAGTCATTTTTTTTGACCGCCATCTGCCCATCTTGTCTATATTTATACAAATTACCCGTGAAAAAAATTCTTACCCCCTTGCTGGCTGCCCGCGGTCTGAGAGGTGCCTGGGCCTTTGCCGCCGCCATGCTGATCGCCACTGCCTACTATGGTCTGACGGGTCATCTGGCAGAGGCAGGCCCCCTGGCCACGGCATTCTTCGCCTGCCTGGCCCTCGCTTTCCGCGGCCACAACAGCCTTCGTGGCTTTTCTTTCACGATGCTCATATTCGGTGCGGTGACGCTCTCGCTCTACTACCCGCAGTACTTCACCGAATGGAGTGGCTTCAAGCTGTCGGGCCTCATCATCCCCTTGGTGCAGCTCATCATGTTTGGCATGGGAACGTCTATGAGCGTGCACGACTTTGCCGCCGTGGTGAAGTCGCCCAAGGGCGTGCTGATCGGGGTGGCCCTGCAGTTTCTAGTGATGCCATCACTGGGCTTCTTGTTGGCGAGCTTCAGTGGCTTCGAGCCGGAGGTAGCGGCCGGCATGATTCTCATCGGATGCTCGCCCAGTGGGTTGGCCTCCAATGTCATGTCGTTCCTTGCCAAGGCGAATGTCCCTCTCTCCCTGACAGTGACTGCCATCTGCACCCTCATCGCGCCGGTCATGACGCCCTTCCTCATGAAGCAGCTGGCAGGTACTTACGTGGCTATTGACATGCTAAAGATGATGATCGACATCGCGAAGATGATCCTCCTCCCCATAGGGGCGGGACTGTTCTTTAATAAATTGCTGTCAGGCCGCATGGGCTTGCTGGACAAGGCTATGCCGCTCGTCTCGATGGCTTCCATCGCCATGATCATCGTCGTCATCACGGCAGCGGGTCGCGACAGTCTGCTGAGCATCGGCCCTTTGCTGATCCTGTTGGTATTTATCCACAATACGATGGGCTACCTGCTGGGCTTCTGGATGTCGCGGCTGCTGGGGATGCCGGAGCGCGACAGCCGCACGGTGGCCCTGGAGGTGGGCATGCAGAACGGTGGGCTGGCATCTGGCATTGCCAAGGAGATGGGAAAAATCGCCACCGTGGGCCTGGCGGCAGCCGTCTTCGGCCCATTGATGAACATCACGGGCTCCATCTTGGCCTCCTATTGGCATCGCCATCCGCCGGCCGGCTATGGGGAAGGCGAGCCGGGGGCGGGAGCATCGGCTTAGAAACCACGCACGACCGGCAGCAGGATGGCGCTGGCCCGGGCCCCGCCGTGGTAGATCGTCTGCTTGGCGACGCGCAGTCGGATACTTGTCCCTAGGGCATCTCCTGTATTTGGATTGCGGTCGAACTGGGGGAAGTTACTCGAAGTGATGTCGACCCGAATGCGATGCCCTTTCTGGAAGACGTTTGCAGTGCCGGTCATCTCGATGTCGAAGCGGTAGACCTGCCCCGCGTTCAGCAGGCTGATTTTGTCGAGCCCATTGTGAAAGCGGGCCCGCAGGATGCCTTCTGAGAGGGGCATGGACCTTCCATCGGGGAATACGTCAATAAGTTTTATCATCCAGTCGGTATCAGGGCCGTCGGTGGCTGCAAACAGTCGCATGCGGACAGGCCCTGCAATTGCGAGGTCTTCCTGCAGCGTGTCGGAAGTGTACAACAGGATATCTGGCCGTTTCTCGAGGGGCCGTTGGTCGCGCGGGCCTGCCAGGGTGGGTGTCCCGCAGCAGTTGTTGCCTCCCAGTGTGGGGACGGGGTCGGAGGGGTCGTAGCGGTACTGGTCCTGCGCGGCGGTCACCGGCGTCTGGAAGGATAGCTGGCCGCCCGCCGGCTTCTGGCTGCCACTGCCGGAGAGGTAGAGGGGGCGGAACTCGGTGCCGGGAACGGGCCAGTCCTTCTCACTCCGCCACCGGTTGATGCCCATGTAGAACAGCGTCACCGGGTCTTCCTGGTCGATGCCGTTCTGTAAGCCTTTCAGGTATCGGTCGAAGAATCGAATCTCGAGGTCTGTATGGCTGACCATGGCATGGTCTCCGAAGGTCAGCTCTCCAAAAGAGGTGCTGGCGCCATGTCCCCATGGTCCGATGACCATGCGGGCGGCGGCCCTGGCCTCGGGGGTGGCAGCCTTGTTGCGCATCCCCACATATCCGTTGATGGTGCCGGGGAGGAAGATATCGAACCACCCTCCAAACGTATGTGCGGGTACATTCATTCGTGGGAACAGCTCTTCGTCGCTGATGGATTTCCAATAGCTGTCGAACGATTCATGCTGCAGCCAGTTGCGGTAGTGGCCAACGGCATAGCCGGCACTACGTAGGTCGCCCGTGCGCAGGGGCAGATGCCGCAGCAGCGTGTCGTAGCGGAGGTTGGCGGGGGCATACGCTTCCGTATGCCACGACTGCGGCAGCATGATGCGGTTCGGCATCCGCACGACACCCCATCCGTAGTTGAAGCTGAGGCGGAAGGCGCCACCCATTGTCAGCCAGTTGGCATAGATGTTGGTCGAGGCGACCATGGGGAAGGCGGCCTTGAGGTGGGGGGGGCGTTCGCTCATGGCCCGCCACTGGTTGTGCCCGAGGTAGCTGCCACCCTGCGTGCCTACCTGCCCGTTCGAAAAGGGCTGGCGGGCGGCCCATTCGATGACGTCGTAGCCGTCTTTGGCCTCATCACGAAACGGCTCCCATTTGCCTTCACTCTCATAACGGCCCCGGGTGTCGACCATCACGACGGCATAGCCATGGCGGGCAAACTTGAACATGTCCTGGTGTAGGTTGATACCTTCCCGCTGCACGCCATAGCAGGTACGCACCACCAGCGTGGGATAGCGGCCTGGCACTTCCGGCAGGTAGATATCTCCGTAGAGGGTCACATTGTCGCGCATCGGGATGGCCTGATGCCGGAGGATGCGCACCTGCTCAAAGAGAGGGTAGGTCGGCGGTACCTGGGCCATGGCCAGCTGGATGATCGACAGGGTAGCCAACAGGCAGGAGGCGGGGAATGCGTAGCGGTAAATCTTTTCGCGCATACGTTAGAATTTGGTGGTGGCGATGCAGTAATTTTAGGATCGTCTCATGAAATTATGAATAAACCCATACTTTCAGATCACGAAAAATTAGACCCAAACAATGCTATGCTGGCAGCCCGTTTTTTCAAAACGCTTTTGCTTGCGCTGGTTCTGCTCTCACTCGGTTTTTTTGGGTACGAGCAGTATCGCTCCGCTCAGCTCCCGCCTGGAGACCCAGACAACGGAGGTCTGCGCCTCCCCGATGGCTTTGAGGCGGTGGTAGTGGTCGACTCTGTTGGTCGCGGCCGACACCTCGCCGTGCGCGACAATGGGGATGTCTACATGAAACTCCGAACGCCCGACTCGCTGGGGCGGGGGAGTGTGGCTTTGCGCGACCTCGACCACGACGGCAAGGCTGACTCCATACAGTACTTCGGCGACTATGCTGACACCGGCAACTATGGCAATGCCATGCGCATCTACCGCGACTACCTCTATTTTGCCACCGCCGGCGAAGTGTACCGAACCAAGCTGAACCGCAGGACCCTGGTGCCCACCGAGCCAACGGAATGCCTGCTGATCGACGATTACAACCGTGCTCGCTTCTCTCACATCGCAAAGCCCATCGCCTTCGACGGGAAGGGCAACATGTACGTTCCCTTCGGATCGCCAGGCGACGCCTGCCAGGTCAACGATCGGCAGCCGGGATCGCCGGGACAGTCGCCCTGCCCGGAGCTGGTGGAATACGCTGGTGTCTGGAAGTTCAGCGCTGACAAGCTCGGACAACGCCAGCGCGACGGTGTCCGCTATGCCACTGGCATCCGCAGCATCGTGGGGATGACCTGGAACCAGGAGACCGATGCGCTCTATGCATTGCAGCATGGTCGCGACGACTTCTTCCGCACCTGGCCCCAGTATTTCACGCCCTGGCACAGCGCACTACTGCCCTCTGAAGAGTTCCTCCGCGTCGACTCGGGCTCTGATGCCGGATGGCCCTACTACTATTACGATTATATGCAAGGGAAGAAACTCCTCAATCCTGAATATGGTGGAGATGGTAAAAAGGAGGGCGATGGGGCGAAACTCAATCAGCCGCTCATCGGCTTCCCCGGACATTTCGCGCCCAACGATATCCTATTCTACACCGGCGATCAATTTCCGGAGAGATACCGCAATGGCGCCTTCATTGCCTTCCACGGCTCCACCATCCGCGCACCCTACCCACAGGGCGGCTACTTCGTAGCGTTCGTACCCTTCCAAAACGGTAAGCCCTCCGGCCCCTGGGAAGTCTTTGCCAACGGCTTCGCCGGCACCGACACTATCATGTATACCAGCGATGCCAAGTACCGACCCTCCGGCCTCGCCCAAGGGCCCGATGGTTCGATCTATGTCACAGAGTCTGAAAAAGGGAAGGTCTGGCGCATCATGTTCAAGGGCGATCGGTCGGCTTTTGGCAAAGGGCAGCCCATGGAGATGCTGCTCCACAGGGCCGTGGCCACTAATATCCGCACCCCCGACAGCCTCCGCGACAATCTCTCTAGGAAGATGCTCAGTGAAGGCGGACAGCTCTACAGCCGCTATTGTGCATCCTGCCACCAGGAAAATGGCAAGGGCGATGGGACACGCTTCCCTCCGCTGGCAGGCTCCGACTGGGTGACAGGGAACAAGAAGCGCCTCATACAGGTTGTCATACACGGGCTTTCTGGTCCTATCATCGTCAACGGCGTGGGATACAACGAGGCCATGCCCGCCAATGCCTATCTGAACGACCGCCAGCTGGCTTCGATCCTGAGCTATGTCCGACAAAGCTGGGGGAATGAGGCAGGATTTATCACCTCCAACGAGATTCCCCGCAACCGGAACATGAAGGACAAATTGCCCAAGCCGTGACGGCCCTCCTTAACGCGTTGCTATTGCAACTATTATCTCACCTTCCTGCTGAATCTACAGCTCTCTCTGCAGTGGCGCATGCCGCATGGATGCAGGCACAACTTCCGGTAGACCCTGCTCCGGCGACATCGCTGCACCTTGTCCGGCGCCTCCGCCGGCCGACACCCATCGATGCCCAATGGGACAAGCCGATGTGGGCAGCCGCAGAGCCCCTCCGCATCCGCCACCAGATGGGCAGCCCGTCCGCCTTCACGCCCACCGTCGAGGCGAAGCTTGCCTACGACAAAGCAAACGTCTACGTCATCTTCCGCGTGCAGGACCGCTTTGTGCGCAGTCTCGTGCAGGAGTATAACGGCAATGTGTCTGGCGACTCCTGCGTAGAGTTCTTCTTTGCCCCAGACGCCGCCCGGCCGCTCTGCTACTTCAACCTGGAAGTCAATGCCGGCGGCACCCCGCTCATCTTCTATATCCAGAAGCCCATGAGTGACGTGCAGCGGCTGACAGGCGAAGAGATTGCCCAGATAGAAATAGCCCACTCCATGCCCCGCATCGTCTATCCCGAGGTCGAAGGACCTGTCACCTGGACCATAGAATGCCGCATCCCACTGTCCTTGCTGGAGAAGTATACACCTGTCACACGCCCTGCCCGGGGGAAGTCCTGGAAGGCCAACCTCTACAAGACGGGCAGCCGTACGTCGAATCCAAACTACCTGACCTGGTCGCCTGTCGAATTCCCACGCCCTAACTTCCACCTGCCGCAGTATTTCGGCACGTTGTCGTTCCGATAATTCTTAAATCGTTTAATCGTTGACGTTGTGAATTGAAGGAATCTTATCCGCACCCTGGGCGCCATGGGCCTTGCGTCGGAGTTACCCCTTGAGGGACTGTCGCTCGGCCACCAGTCGGCGGAAGCCCATCTAAATGCTGCAGACAACATCTTTCGCTCCATTGGCGTGGAGCCCATCATCAACTGCCGCGGCACCTTCACGATCATCGGCGGCTCCATCGAGCGGCCGGAGGTGCGTGCCGCCATGGAGGCGGCCTCTCAAAACTTCATACAGTACGATGAGCTGGCAGAAGGGATCGGCCGGCGCCTTGCGGCCCTCACCGGGGCCGAGTGGGGGATGGTATCCTCCGGCTGTGCCGCCGCCCTCAAGCATGTCACTGCCGCCTGCGTCACGGGTGGCGACCCTGAGAAGCTGATCCGCATCCCCGACCTGACAGGCTTTGAGAAGACGGAAGCGGTAATCCCTGCCCGCTCGCGGAACATGTACGACCATTCCATCAGAAACATCGGCGTGCGCATCGTAGACGTCTCCACCCCGCAGGAGCTGGCCGATGCGCTGTCGCCCCGGACAGCCCTGGTCTATATGCTGGCCGATGAGCCGGGCCAGAAAGACAATACCCTCTCCCTGGAGGCCATTGTGGCCCTGGCGAAGCCATGGGGCATCCCAGTGCTGGTCGACTCTGCCGCCGAAGTGCTCACCATCCCCAACGTGCACCTCGCCCGGGGAGCTACTCTGGTAGCCTACAGCGGCGGCAAGGCCATCTGCGGGCCGCAATGCGCCGGCCTGCTGTTGGGCGACAAGGCCATCCTCTCTGCCGCCTGGCAGGCCAGCTCGCCTCATCACGGCCCCGGCCGCGACAACAAAGTGGGCCGGGAAGAGATGATCGGCATGCTCGCAGCGGTGGAGACATGGACCAGGCGCGACCATGCGGCAGAGTGGAAACGATGGCTGGCCATGCTCGACCACATCAAAGGCAGGCTTGCCTCCGTACAGGGACTCGGCCTTGCTGTGACGGAGCCGACCCAGCTGTCCAAGAAGTCGCCCGCCCTCACCATCACCTGGAATCCTGACAGCCTTCACCTCACCGGCGAGGAGCTGGCGGAAGAGCTGGGCCGTACCCCGCCGCGCATCGCCATCGGCAGCCTGCAGCGCGACGGTCTCACCGGCGTGCAGGTCACGACCGGCCAGATGCAAGACGGGGATCAGCAGGTGGTGGCCGACCGCCTCTATGCAGCACTCACCCGCAAGCGGTCGCAGAAGCCTGCACTGGCAACCCCTGCCGCCGACCTCAGCGGGGATTGGGAGGTCAGCATGCAATTCCTGAACGGCCAGCACACACACCGCCTGCAACTCCGGCAAGACGGCCCCTGGCTGTCGGGTACCTATCAGGCGACCTTCCAGCGCATGGTGGCAGAGGGATACCTCGACGGAGAACAGATACGCCTGCGCTGCAGCTGGCGCGAACCCGGCAACCAGCTCGTCTACATCTTCCTTGGCCAATGGAAAGGAGGGGTACTCTTGGGAGAAGTGCACCTCGGAGAATATCGCACCGCCCGGTTCACGGCTACCAGGGCCGACAGGCCCATGCCGAAACGCCGCTTCACCGTTCCCGGCGGCCGGCTATATGGCACCTATTGCGCCTCCTGCCACCAGCGCGATGGCAAGGGCAATGGGCAGCGCTTCCCGCCGTTGGCCGGCTCCGACTGGGTGACGGGCGACAAACAGCGGCTGGTGCGGTCGGTCGTCCATGGGCTGTCCGGACCTATCACGGTCGATGGGAAAGCCTATAATAATGTTATGCCGGGATTCGGCTTCCTGCGCGACCAGGACCTCTCCGAACTCCTCACACATATCCGCAGCCAGTGGGGAAACCAGGCTTCTCCCGTCTCGGCGGATGACGTCAAGCAGCATCGCGGGGGACAGTGAGGACATGAGTAGGCTGGCGAAGGAGATTCATGCCCGTTTCCTTGTCAGCAGATGCATGCATGCCACGGCAAACAGATATGTACCGCTGCAGAGCGCGAAGATGAAATGATATCCTCCGCGGAGGTTGCCGGCGGCTTTATAGGTTTCTAAGATCCATCCGACCAGCAGGGGGAAGGCAATGCCACCCAGTGATCCGGCCTTGCCATCGATGCCTACGACCGTGCTCACCTGATGCGCCGGGAACAGGTCAGTCGCCAGGGTGAAGACATTGGTCGACCAGGCCTGATGGGCCGCCACCGCCACACTGATGATCGCCACCGCCATCCAGGCATCGCTGGCAAACTGCGTGGCTACAATGGACAGCCTGTCGCCTGCCCCCGTTCCTCGACCGGAAACCAGGCGGCGATGGCCTTCATGCCTGCGGGCAAATTGCCCGCCTCCCTCAGTCCCAACACGATGCGGGCCAGGATAAAGCCACCCACCGTGGCGGCCAGGGCATGCCCCATGGAGGCCAGGGTCCAGAGCAGGGCGGCCCCCAGGTAGCCTCAGCGGACACCGACCCGGTCGAGCAGTCGCCCCGCCTGCAGCAGGCCCACCGCATAGGCCGCCGTGAAGGCTGTCACAATCCGGAAGAAGTCCGTCTCCGACCCCTGCAGCTCCTCTGCGATAACCGGTTTGAGCAATCTGACGATCTGCCGGTCGAATTGATTCAGGCTGGTTGCCAGAAAATAGTACGGCCAAGGGCCATCGCTAGGGATGTAGGCTACTCACATCACGCATACTCCTTAATCTTAGTCAAGAAGTTGAAAAATTAAAAAAAACCTATATTTGCCCCAACTAGGTTCTAATACCCCCCTTTAAACAAACAAATCATCATGAAAAGATTGCTAGTCATCTTTATGGGGTCGATTCTTATAGGGTCCGTATCGGCCCAGTCGACCCGCCAAGTGACAGGTAAGGTCACGGGCAACGATAACGCCCCGGTGGCCTCTGCCACAGTGCAGGTCAAAGGCGGTGCCCAGTCTGCCATGACCGGCAATGACGGTTCCTTTTCCATCACTACCCCAGCCGGTGCTACTGTCCTGACCATCACTTCTGCAGGGTTCCTCTCTGCCGATGTGGAGGTTCCTACAGGGCAGTCCACTGTCAACGTGACCCTGAACGCTGACAATAAGCAGCTTAACGAGGTTGTCGTCACTGCGATGGGTCTCTCAAAGAGCAAGCGTACGCTTAGCTATGCGACGCAGCAGGTGCAGACGAATACTTTCTCCAAGGCGCGTGAATTGAACGTGGCCAATTCGCTGATCGGCCGGGTGGCCGGTCTCGACGTCGCCCGTTCTTCCTCCGGCGTCGGCGGTTCCTCCCGCGTGGTGCTCCGCGGCGATCGCTCCATCACCGGTAACAACCAGGCGCTGATTGTGATCGACGGTGTGCCGATGGACAACTCTAACTTCAGTCCCGGTAACGCCAACGGCGGTCGTGACGGTGGTGATGGCATCTCCAGCATCAACCCGGATGACATCGAGTCGATCAACGTCCTCCGCGGGGCCTCCGCCACTGCCCTCTATGGCGCCCGCGCCGCCAACGGCGCCCTCATCATCAACACCAAGAAAGGTACTCGCAAAGGGTTGGGCGTTTCGGTTAACAGCTCCTACATTGCTGAGCAGGCCATTGTACTCCAGGAATTTCAGGATGTGTACGGACAAGGGAGCGCTGGCGTCTACAACCGTGCTTCCGAGTTCAGCTGGGGACCGAAAATGGATGGTTCCCAAGTGGCCATGTGGGGCCCCAAGCCCTCCAATGTGGGCCAAACCTACAGCTTCAAGCCGCAGCCGGGGACGTACGAGAACTTCTATTCCACCGGTAATCAGGCATCCAACTCACTGGCCGTTTCCGGTGGGGGCGACCGCATGCAGGCCTACTTCTCCTACACCAACGTCAACGCCAAAGGAATCGTGGACAACAACACGATGAAGCGGAACACGATGAACCTCCGCATCTCGGGTGACCTCGGCAGCAAGGTCAGCTACGACTCCAAGGTCACCTACCTCGACGAGGTGATCAACAACCGCCAGCAGACGGGCGAAGCTTTCGCTAACCTGCAGCGCCATATCCTTCGCCTGCCACGAAACATCTCCCTGCAGGCAGCAGAAGATTACGATTTCATCAACCCCGCCTCTGGCCAGCTCCGCCAGAACTACTGGAACCCGGGCTCCAATGGCGGCCAAAATCCCTATTGGATTAAGAACCGCGTGTCGGCCCTCGACAAGCGCGCCCGTGTCACCGCCTTCGGCTCCATGACATATAAGCCCCTTGAGTGGCTGAGCTTCATGGGCCGGGCCGGCATCGACCAGTACAACGACGACTTCGAGGGTAAGTGGTACAACAACACCTATACCATCGCAGACAATGGCGACTACCAGACACTGTTCCGCAAGGTGCGTGAAATCAACCTTGACTTCTTCGGTTTCGTAAAGAAGTCGTTTGGTGACTTCAACGTAGACGCCACCTTCGGCGCTAGCCGCCAGACCTTCAGCAGCTTAGCGCAGTCGACCTCCACCGGTGGTCTGAATCGCGATAACCTCTTCATCCCCTCCAACGCTCGCAGCCCGCAGATTGGACGCTCGCTGGCAGAGACCGAGAAGCAGGGTGTCTTCATGACGGCTGACTTCTCATTTCGCGACTTCCTGACGCTGACCGCTTCGGCACGGAACGACTGGTCCTCGACCCTCCCCAAAGAGAGCCGCTCCTATTTTTTCCCCTCCGCCGGCTTCTCGGCCATCCTATCCAACATTTTGGACCTGCCGACCTTCATCAGCTTCGCCAAACTTCGCGGCAACTATGCCGTCACCGGAAACGACGCCCGTCCCTATCTGCTCAACCAGACCTACACGTTTTCAGCAGGTGGCCCCACCGGCTTCATCTCGCGTGATGGTGTCCGTCCCTTCCCCGACCTGAAGCCAGAGCTGACCACCTCTCTTGAGGTTGGTACCGAGGTACGTCTTCTGAATAACCGTTTTGGCTTCGACCTCGGCTGGTACACCAGCGAGTCTAAGAACCAGCTCTTCTCCGTAGCCATTCCGCCCGCCTCTGGCTGGTCCTCCCAATTTATAAACGCTGGTCTGGTGCGCAACACGGGTGTCGAGCTGACCATGAACGGCGCCATTGTCCGCAACAGTGCCCTCCGCTGGGATGTTGACCTCAACTTCGCCCGGAATACGAACCTTCTGGTCGAATTGACCCCTGACCTGAAGCGCCTCGTGCTCGCCGGTGACTTCGTCAATGACGTGGTCGTGGAAGAAGGTAAACCTCTAGGCCAGTTATATAGCCGCGGCTACCAGCGCAACGCTCAAGGCCAGATTCTGGTAGATGCCACGGGCTTGCCGCGCATCAGCGCCGGTAAGACCGTCTTCATGGGTAACTCCCGCCCCGACTGGACCGGCGGCATCAACAACCGCATCTCCTGGAAGAGCTTCTCCCTCTCCTTCCTGATCAGCGCCCGCATGGGTGGCTATGTCTCTTCCTTCACCAATGCGGTCATCTATGCCGACGGTGTGACCAAGAAGACGCTGGAAGGTCGCGACAGCTACGTGGTGGATGGGGTGCGTGACGACGGTTCCAAGAATACCACCGCCACGAATGCTGAGAAGTTCTGGGTACGCGTTGGCGGCCGTAATACGCCCGCTGGCGAGGTGTTCACCTACGATGCTTCGAACATCCGCCTCCGCGAACTGGTGCTGAGTTATAACCTGCCGAACAACGTGATAAAAGGCCTTCCCTTCCAGAGTGGTTCCATCTCACTGGTGGGTAGGAACCTTTTCTTCCTGCTCAACCGGGCCGAAGGGTTTGATCCTGAACTGACGGCCGGCGCGCAGAACACTACGGTAGGCTTGGAGTCCTTCTCCCTGCCTTCCACCCGCACCGTTGGTGTGAATCTCAACCTGTCCTTCTAAACTTGAACAACAAATAGATATGAAACAAACCAAGATCCCTCACCTCTCGGTGCTGCTCCTACTGGCAACGTTCAGCCTATTCTCCTGCACGGAGAAGTTCGACGAGTTGAATACGGACAAAACCAAGCTTACCGAGCTGGATGCCGTAGGGGTGAACAACGCTTTCGCCGCCGCACAGTATCGTGCCGTCCAAGCCAGCTGGCAGACCTTCCAGAGTCTCTTCGCCGACCTGCAGTCGCAGTATTATGCCAACGTAGCCATCAACTTCCCCTCCGACCGCAACGTCATGGTGGGTTCCTGGCTGAACGGCGCCTTCAACGGCTTCTATAGCAGTGCCATTCCCCCGCTGCTGGGTGTGCTGGACAATACGAAGCCAGGCGGGCCTGCTGCCAACCCCGCCATCTATGCAGTGGCCAATATCTGGAAGGTACAGGCTTTCCTGCCCCGTACCGATTACTGGGGACCGATCCCCTACTCCAAGGTAGGCAGCGGTGATAAGTCCATCGAATATGATACGCAGGAAGCCATCTACAAAGACTTCTTCGCCATCCTCAAGCAGTCCGTCCAGAACCTGCAGGCATATCGTGGACAGACGCTGGCCCTGGGTGCCAACGACCAGGTCTATAACGGCAACGTTGACAAATGGATCCGCTTCGCCAACTCCATGCGTCTGCGCCTCGCCCTCCGCGTGTCGGCCGTCGACCCTGCCCTCGCCAAGTCTGAAGCAGAAGCTGCAGTGGCGGGAGGGGTATTAACCTCGAACGTCGACGACGCCCTCCTCAAGACGACTACCAACTCACTGAACCCGATGTGCCAGGCTACTGCTTGGAATGAGTTCCGTATGAGCGCGGCGATGGAAAGTGTATTAAAAGGGTACAATGATCCACGGATGAATGTCATGTATGCACCGGCTGCTGCCACGGGTCAGTACAAAGGTCTCCGCAACGGCTATTCTCAAGTGCAACTGGGACTAACAGAGAATGGTCCTAACGCCAACTCCAATGTGGCCACGAGGTACCTCCCTGACAACATGTTTTCCACGCCATTCCTAGTCATGTATGCTGCCGAGTCCTGGTTCCTGCGGGCTGAAGGTGCGCTGAATGGCTGGGCTATGGGCGGCTTAGCCAAGGACCTTTATGAGTCTGGTATTAGAACTTCGATGGCCTCTTGGGGCTTCACTGGTGCTGCAGTCAATACATACATTGCTGGAACCACCCGTCCGATTGCGCTCACCGATGGGGTTAGAACCCCCGCCCTCTCGGATATCCCCGTACGTTTTGAGGCTACCGCTGCCAAACAGCGCGAGCAGATCCTCACCCAGAAGTGGATCGCTAACTGGCCCAATGGTCATGAGGCATGGGCGGAATTTCGCAGGACCGGCTTCCCGAAGCTATATCCACGCATTAACTCAGACGAACCGCTGGTGCCTGGTAATAGCGTGGTACGTCGCACCCCCTACACATCCGGTGAGCTCGCGACCAACCCCAAGGGTGTCGCTTCCGGTGTAACCAAACTGGGCGGCCCCGATAACCCCACCACCCGCCTTTGGTGGAATAAATAACCAGTTCATTGCATGAATCCCAGACCCCCAGGCCATCCTGGGGGTCTTCTTTTATGCGTACCTTCCTTACCGCAATGCAAAACTCGTCCAGAAAAAATGCCATCATGCGTCCCCAATATCTACTCCTCTCCATCCTGTGCCTGGCCTCCTGTCATCGCCATGACCAGGTATTTGAAGCCTTATCGCCCCGTTCTACCGGCATCGACTTCAACAACTATCTCGAGGAGTCTGACGACCTGAACGTCCTCAACTATACCTATTTCTACAACGGCGGCGGCGTGGCAATCGGCGACCTCGACAACGACGGAAGACCCGACATCGTCTTCACCGGCAACATGGTCCGCAACAAGATCTTCCTCAACAAGGGTGACATGCACTTTGAGGACATCACCACCACATCCGGCATCGCCGACAAGCAGGGATGGTGCACCGGTGTCACACTTGTCGACATCAACGCCGACGGATGGCTCGACATCTACATCTGTCGATCCGCTGACGTCACCCCCGAGCGGCGCAGCAATCTGCTCTTCATCAATAACAAAGACCACACCTTCTCCGAACAAGCCGCCGTCTACGGACTCGCGGATCCCGGCTATTCCTCGCAGGCCGCCTTCTTCGACTACGACCGCGATGGAGACCTCGACTGCGCCGTTATCAACCACTCGCTGAAAAAATACACCACGGGCGTCTCCGACAACCCCCAGCTCCGACAAGAGGAGAATCCCTACTTCGGCAGCCGACTTTACCGAAACGACAACGGCAAGTTCACCGACGTCAGCAAACAAGCTGGCATCACTTCCAACGTGCTGAGCTTCGGTCTGGGACTCGTGGTGAGCGACTTTAACACCGACGGCTGGCCCGACTTTTTCATCAGCAATGACTTCAATGAGCCCGACTACCTCTTCATCAACCGCCGCAACGGTACCTTCTCGGAAGAAGGAGCCCAACGCCTCACACAACACTCCCTCTATTCTATGGGTGCCGATGCAGGCGACATCGACCACGACGGCCGCCCAGATCTGGTCACCCTCGACATGCTCCCCGAAGGCAACTTCGACCAGAAGATGCACTCCGGTGCAGAGAACTTCGACAAGTTCCGATACCTCTTCTCCAAAGGATTCCACAACCAGTACAGCCGCAACATGCTCCACCTCAACATGGGCAACGGACGGTTCAGCGAGATCGGGCAGCTGGCAGGTATCTCAAACACTGACTGGAGCTGGGCAGCACTACTGAAGGACTTCGATAACGACGGGCAGTCCGACCTCTTCGTCACCAACGGATATGTGCGGGACTACACCGACATGGACTTCATCAAATACTCCTTCGACCGGCAGATCGAATTGCAAAAGACCGGCGGCTCCGACCAGTCGCTGATGGAATACATTAAGAAGATGCCCGGCCACCCCCTCTCCAACTATATGTTTCGCTACGAGGGCGGTTACCGATACCGTGACGTATCCCGGGAATGGGGCTTCGATAAACCAGGTGTGTTCTCCGGCGCCTCCGCCGGCGACCTCGACGGGGATGGTGACCTGGACCTCGTACTTACCGTGACGAACGATAAGGCTTTGGTATACGAAAACCATAGCTCGAACACCCCCACCGCTAACCATGCGCTTCGCTTCCGATTCCTGGGAGAGGGCGCCAACCGCATGGGCATTGGCACTGTCGTAGATGTCTATGCAAATGGGCAACGCCAGAGACAGGAACATCACCTTACCCGAGGCTTTCAATCTGCCATGGAGCCCGTCATGCATTTTGGCCTTGGACATGCGGCAAAGGCGGATTCCGTTCGCGTCTTGTGGCCCGACGGGCGGGAACAGACCCTGCGCGACATGCCACAGGGAACGGTGGTCGAGCTGAGTCAGAAACTTGCAGCCCTACAGGCCACCCCTTTGGCCGTCACTTCCCCCTTATACGCCATCGCACCGGAAGCCTCTTTTTTGTTGCAAGACAGATTCCAGTCGGACCTCTCCGTACAGCCTTCGTTGATCAATTTCCTTAGCAATACCTCTCCGGTCTTATCAGCAGCTGATCTCGATGGGGATGGCCACGAAGACCTTGTCATCGGCGCTACCCGCGTGGACCCTACCAGGATCCGTTCGACACAGGGTGGGATGATCACCCTCTCGGGTGAGACGAAAACTCCTGTATCCGCCCTGGCGACGGTCGACCTCAATGGGGATGGCTGGACGGATCTTCTGCTGGGCCGTAACGGCTATGGCCCTGACAGTCTACCCGGAGCCATGCTGCAAGCATGGATCAGCCGCTCCGGCAGGTCGTTCGAGCTCCTCCCCGGCATGCTTCCAGACATTCGGTGCAACATTGGCTGCATCGCTGTGGATACCGCTGCCCTTGACGGGAGTGTCCGCCTCTTTGTAGGACCGCGCGTCCGGCAGGGCATGTTTCCCTTGTCGGATCCCGCCCGGCTGATCATCCTGTACGCAGATGGACGGTTCAAAGAGGAAGCCTCGCTGCCGGCTGAAGCGGTTCCTGCTATGTGTACGGGAGCCCGGTTTGTGCAGCTCGACGGCAAGGGCGACAAGGAGCTGCTAGCGGTTGGAGAGTTTCGGTCACCGACTGTCTATGGACTTGTCGGTGCACAATGGAAGGATCGGACCAAGGAGTTCATGCCGACAGAGATGCCCGGATGGTGGACGTCTGTCACTGCCGCTGACTTAGATGGCGACGGAGATGAAGACCTTCTGCTTGGAAACTACGGCCTCAACACACAGTTCCGTGTCTCATCCAACGAACCATTCACGGTCCTTTCCAAAGACTTCGACAGCAACGGCAAGCTCGACGCCGTAAGCGCCTATTCTATTTTGGGTAAGTCGTGGCCGGCCCATTCCCTTGACGACCTATGGGAGCAGATGCCCTTCCTGCGGAAACGATTCAACACCTATGCCGCCTATGCGAAGACCGAAGCCGACGGCATCTTCACGCCGGAAGAGCGTAAGGAAGCCCTTAGGTTAACGGCATCAGAGATGCGCACGCGGCTGCTGGAGAATACAGGGGGAGCCTTCAAGGTGCATGAACTGCCGCTGCAGGCGCAGTTCGCGCCGGTCTTTGCTGCGGCGGCCTTCGATGCAGACGGCGATGGCCTGCGCGATCTCCTGCTATGTGGAAATCAATCGGGTACACGTATTCGTTATGGTAAGTACGATGCCAATGCGGGCTTCCTATTCCGAAACGAGGGAGCCATGCAGTTCTCGTTCGTACCGAATGACTACACGGGTATCGATCTCAGGGGCGATGTCCGTTCCATCGTGGTGACGGACGAAGGTGGCCGGCTCTGTTTCGGTGTCAACGGGGTGGGTGTTCAGACTTTCGTGCGGTCCCGTTGACAATGGCCGACGTCAGCGGTTGGCGTAGACGGGGGTCGCGATGCCGTTGAGGTCGTAGACCACCTTGCCAGCGCGTATCGTCATCTCGCATTCGAACTTCTCGGAACCCTTGACACGATAGCCTGTTTTATCATAAAAGCCGAAATCGCCTTTACGGACGATCAGCACCGTGATGTCAGCTTCAGCACCGACGGAGAGATGACCGAGCTCTTCGCGCTTGATGGCCTTGGCGGGCGCCCAGGTGGAGGCTTGGACGACTTCGGGCAGCGACATACCCATCTGCATGAATTTCGACATCACGCTGAGCTGGTCCTTCATTGAGCCGTTCATGCTTCCGGTATGGAGGTCGGTGCTGATGGTCGTGGGCGGAAAGCCGGCTTTGAGGGCGGGGATGGCCTGTGTATAGTTAAAGCTGGCGCCGCCATAGCCCACATCGAAAATGATCCCTCGTTCGCGTGCGGTGCGTACGAATGGTTTCACGGTGTTGGTAGGCTCATCGACGATGGTCTCGCGCGATCCGTCGAGCTTGGCATAGGCGTGTGTGTAGATGTCTCCAGGACGAAGCTTGCGGAGGAAGAGCTCTTCCAGCGGGAGGGCGGGCTTGGCGCCTCCGAAGTCGATGATCACGGGCATGTCGGCCTGTCGGCCGGCTTCGACAACGCGTTCGGTGGGCGTCCAGTCGTATCCCGAGTAGTGAGCGAGTTTGAAGCCGACGATATGTGCCTTATTGGCGCGTGCGGCGTTGGCCGAGAGTTTCGGATCCATATCGGCTAGGTCCTGTTCCCAGTTGCCGCCGCGCATCCCGTGCCCGACGATGTTCAGGAAGGAGAGGACGCGGGTGATGGACTTATCGATAACGTTTTTCTTGAAGGTGGAGAAATTGCGCCATCCGGCGCCGCCACAGTCAACGATGGTAGTGACGCCCACGCGCAGTGTAAAGCCATCGGGCGGCAGGGCACTGAGTCCATCGCTCAGATAGTGGTCTTCCTGCGTACCGTGGAAGATATGGCCGTGGATATCGATGAGGCCGGGCGAGACGATCATACCGGTGGCGTCGACTGCCTGTTTGGCGGTGCCCTCGATCTTTGTAGCCACTTGGGCGACTTTCCCGTCGCGCACGGCGATGTCCATCTTGGCGTCGATGCCGTTTCGCGGGTCGATGAGCCGTCCGTTGCGGATGAGGAGGTCGAAGGGTTGTGCACCGGCCAGCAGGTATGTGCCTATTGCACAGAAGACAAGGAGTATACTTTTCATCTCTGTTGTTTTGGTGATAAATATATCCATTCCCATTCATCTGCATCTCGTTGCCTTTCTCTAATTTAGGCATTGAAGGATGCGACAGAGACAGGCACCTTTAGACCCACAAATAAGCCAACATGAATACACAACCAAGGAGGTCCGCCTTCCAGCGCTTATTTGCGACGCTGCTAGGTGCAACTGGTATTACGGCGGCAGCCAAAGCCGTCGAATCAGCCGCTTCCGAAGAGAAGGTCTGCCGGAGCATCCAGACCGACCAGGAGATCCCTCTTTTCTCAGGCTCCACGACCTATGGAGGCCTCATCTTTATTGCCGGCAAAGGTGCGCATTTCGAGGGCGATATTAAGTCCCATACAGACCATGTACTAAAAGAGCTTGAGAAGGAGCTTGTCAAGGCCGGATCTTCGATGAAGCATGTGTTGAAGGTCAACGTCTACCTGGCTGATCTGGCCGACTATAAGTCTATGAACGAGGTGTTCCGCGGCCGCTTCGGCGAGAAGCCACCTGTACGCACGACGGTCGCCACCTATGGCGGCGTGCCCGGCAACTCGCTCGTAGAAATGGACTGCATCGCCTATACCCCCAACAAATAAATACAAAAGTGCATGAGACGCAGAAAGATGCTCAGGATGCTCGGCCTCGCCCCGCTGGCAGGCGGCGCAATCCTACCCGGAACTGCCAGTGCAGCCACCACTTCGGTGGCAGCCTTCAAGGGACGTGACTACTTCGCCGAACTCGGTGTGCGGACCTTCATCAACGCTGCAGGCACCTATACCTCCATGACGGCCTCTCTGATGCGGCCGGAGGCGATGGAGGCCATCCGCCTCGCCTCCCGCAAGTTCTGCATGCTTGACGAACTGCAGGATAAGGTAGGAGAGCGCATTGCCGCCATCACCCATGCCGAGGCTGCTGTCGTCACGAGTGGCGCCTTCTCAGCACTCACGCTGGGCATGGCAGGCATCCTCACGGGCAAGGATCCCCAGAAGGTCAAACAGCTGCCGAAGCTAGAGGGCACCGGCATGAAGACAGAAGTCATCTGTCAGAAGGGGCATGCTATCGGCTACAACCAGGCCCTTACCAACACGGGCGTAAAGATCATCATGATCGAAACGCACGAAGAGCTGGAGCGGGCCATCGGTCCCAATACCGCCGCCATGCACTTCCTTCATATCAACGCCGACCGCGGAAAGATCCTGCACGAGGAATGGGTAGCAGTGGCCAACAAGCATGGCATCCCGACCACCATCGATATTGCGGCCGACGTGCCGCCCGTCTCCAACCTTTGGCGCTTCAACGACATGGGCTTCCATTGGGTGGCCATCTCGGGTGGTAAGGCCCTGCGCGGCCCGCAGAGTGCCGGCCTGCTGCTGGGCAAAAAGCATATCATAGAGGCTGCCCGCCTCTCTATGCCGCCCCGTGGTGAGAACATCGGCCGCGGTATGAAGGTCAACAAAGAGGAGATCCTAGGCATGTGGGCCGCCCTGGAAGAGTTCGTCCGCATTGACCACGACAAGGAGTACCAGATGTTCCAGGAGCGCATCGACCGCATCAAGGCGTCCGCTGAAACGGTGAAGGGCGTCTCCACCCAGGTCAACCATCCCAAGCTGGGTAACTGCACACCCACCCTCAACATCACTTGGGAGGCTGGCGCGATGAAGGCCGACGGCAACCAGATGCGCGAGGCACTCCGAAAGGGAGATCCCTCCATCGAGGTCATGGGCGGCAAGGACAACCTCAGCATCACCGCTTGGCAGTTGGTGGATGGGGAGGACCGCATCGTCGCCCGCCGTGTGAAGGAAGTGCTGCAGGAGTCCAAAGCCTAATACCGCAACCGACATCCCGACATGAGACTATGCATAGTGGTCTTCACGCTGCTGGCCCTGAGTTCCGAGGCCGGCGCGCAGACCCTTCCTAAAGAGGAATTGCTGTTTCTCACCTCCGCCTGGAAGGGGGAGCGCTTCGCCGACGGCCGCCCCCGCGTCTCCGACGAGCTCGTCGATCGCGCCCGGCGCATCGGCATCGAAGAGGCCTGGCAAATCCTCAACAACGAGGGCTACCGCAATCAGTACGAAGGCGGATGGAAGATGGTGCACGAAGATGTGCCCGTCGTAGGCCGGGTCGTCACCGCCCGCTACATGCCCTCCCGACCCGATGTAGAGAAGCTGGTGAAGGAGCGGGGACAGGCGCAGGGAAGAAAAGGTAATACCAACGCCTGGCCCATCGAAGTGCTGCAGAAAGGGGATGTGTACGTGGCAGAAGCCTTCGGCAAGATCGCACAGGGCACGCTGATCGGCGACAACCTAGGCACCTCCATCTTCCGCAAGACAGGTACGGGCGTCATCTTCGACGGCAGCGCCCGCGACCTCTCCGGCCTCGCGAAGATCCCCGGCTTCAACGCTTTCGTGCGCGACTTCCACCCCTCCTTCATCGAGGACCTCTTCCTCATGGGACTCAACACGCCCATCCGTATCGGAGGCGCCATCGTCATGCCGGGTGACCTCGTCATCTCAGAACGTGAGGGCGTGCTCTTCATCCCCGTACACATGGCAGAATACGTAGTGGGCATGGCCGAATTCATCGCCGTGCGCGACCGCTTTTCCAAGGATATGTTGAACAGCGGACGCTACAACGCCGGACAGATCGACAACGAATGGACGCCCGAGATACGGACCTCCTTCCTCGACTGGATCGGAAAACATCCTGGAGAGCCGCAGATCACGGCTGAGCAGCTGGAGCGATACCTCAGCAAGCGCACCTGGTAGGCCTCACTCAAAGTGGATCGACCGGTAGCGGTCGAACTCGTGGAAGCCACTCCTGACGGGCGACCATGCCCATTTCTCCATCCGCCCCGAGTCGTAGTCGAGTCGGCAGAAGTTGGCGTTCCACACGATGCCTGGCTTTGGCGGATTGTCCCTCAACGGCTCCAACAGTGCAAATGGGATGAACACCTCCGCCATCCAGCCCGTCATTCGGCCCTTCTCCTTCACGATGGATACCTTATGGATTGTTCTACGTCTCGCATCGTATTTCCAAGGCGTCCATCCGAGGAATTTCCCTCCAAGGTTTGGAATGATGAGCACCAGCTCGCGGTTCCGCGGGCTAATCTCATATTCGAAATAGACGGGGTCGGCAGGGCGGGTGTGGAAGAATGCCTCGAAGACGTCGGCACGGTAGAGGTCGTCGAAGTCGCGTCGATAGAGACTCGTGACCTTCGCGTCGGTGCCGTGGAAGAGGATATATAGGCCGGTCTCGGAGTACAGGATGCGGAATCGGGAATAGAAGTCCGAGACTTTCTCACCTACCCTGGGCATTGCATGCCATTCGGCCAGTGCCCAGGACGATGCGCTACCGATGCCATCGGGGGTGAAGTCGGCCGTACGGTGTACGGGTATCGTGTCGCTAGCAGTGGCTGACCACAGCATGGCGAGTGAAATAAAGACAGTGGAGATTCCCATCAATTTCTATTATACGTGATCGTTATATAGCCTCGTGACGGTTCCTCAGATAACTTCCTTTTTTGCTCATTACAGTTTTAGATTCACGCCAAGCCGGGCGAGTCCCGGAAGCCCCGTCAGCATCCAGTTCGGGATGTCCTGCAGCGTCCAGAGGTCATTGACGAAGACCATCAGCAACATGGTAAGGCCGCGCAGCAGGTCGACCTCGGCGAGACCTGTCGGGGATGGTGCGGGCTGACTCATGCGAGGGTATGGTCTCAAGGTACGAACCAATGTGATTGCATAGTTTTGAAGGATATCAGATAGATGGAAAGGGGTGCAGAAAAGGATCGTCTCCTGCGATTGGGGTACGAGCACCTTCAGGATACGGTTGGTGGACTCGGTCGGCGGGGAGGTCCTCTGCGAACGGCACACCTGGGAAGGGATCTCCGTGCTTGACCAGTCCCGCGAGTCGCTCGGCCTACTACCGGAAGAAAGGGCTACCTATCTCTGTCGCTACATAGACGGTCAACTGGAATCCCTCTCAGAAGCACCTTACCGGGCGGCGATGGAGGCGCTGCATCCGGGTCACCCTGCCGTCTACGTCCCTGTAAGTCAGATGGCACGTGCCTTTGCCGTCGTCCACGGACAGCTGTTTCAAACCATGTTCTTGGGATCGTCACGCGGTGGGTAGGCAAGCCTTGTATCTCATCTGACAAGGGCTGTCGTTTCGATTTGCAGTCTCCTACGCAAATGTTATCGGTGTATTTTATGTGGGCGGGATTCATAATGATCGCGGAAGGTGCTACCTTAGAGTTATAAATCGATTGCTTATGAATGCCCGGCGTATGTTGCTGGGGGCTGTAGCGTGCATGAAAATGTCCGCCTGGGCCCTTGTCCTGCTCTCCTCCTTGCCCCTCATGGCACAACAACGCACCGTCAACGGCACCGTGAAGGATGAGGCGGGGGAGGCCCTGCCGAACATCTCCGTCGCAGTACGGGGAGGCAGTGCCGGTACCACCACCGATGCCCTGGGGAAGTTCCGGATCTCAGCCTCTAAAGGCGATGAGTTGGTATTTACCTCTGCCACGCACGAGCCGTTCAGTCTGAAGGTCGACGACCGGGACGACTACCTCGTAGGGCTGAAGCAATCCTCTTCTTCGCTGAACGACGTCGTCGTGGTGGGCTATGGACGACAGAAAAAAGTGAACCTTGTCGGGGCGGTTGGCACGGTGAATGTGGATGACAAGATGGTGAGCCGCGCCCTGCCGAACGTCTCCTCTGCCCTTACGGGCATGGTGCCGGGCCTGCAAGCGGTACAGTCGTCCGGCATGGCCGGCAACAACAACGCCTCGCTCCTCATCCGGGGCCTCGGCACGGTCAACAATGCCAGTCCGCTGGTGGTGGTCGACGGCATGCCCGACGTCAACATCAACCGCATCAACATCAATGACATCGAGACCATCTCCGTCTTAAAAGACGCGACCTCAGCCTCCGTCTATGGCTCCCGCGCCGCCAACGGGGTCATCCTGATCACGACGCGCAGCGGCAAGGGACAGAAGAAGACGCGGCTTGACTTTACCAGCAACGTCTCCATCGTCACCCCCACCCGCGGGCAGGACTTCATGGACGACTATCCCCGCGCCCTCACCGTCCAGCAGCGCCGCACGAGCGTCAACACCCTCCCCGGCAACCAGCTCTTTAAGCTCGGCACCGTCGATGAGTGGTTCGCCCGCGGCATGGTCGACCCGGTCAAGTTCCCCAACACCGACGTGTGGGACATCATCCTTCGCCAGGGCAGCTTCCAGAACCACAACCTCTCTGCCAGCGGCGGCTCTGAGAATTCCAACTTCTTCATCTCGGCGGGCGTGAAAGATGAGAAGGGCCTGCAGATCAACAACGACTACCGCCAGTACAATGCCCGCTTCAACTTTGACACCAAGATCCGCAACCGCTGGAACGCCGGCTTCCGCTTCAACGGCAACTGGTCGAACTGGCGTTACGCACTGGCAGAAGGCTTCAACGATCCCGACGCAAGCAACACTGCCGGCAACGACATGCAGTACGCCATCTCGGGTCTGCTGCCCTATGATCCCAAGACGGGGTATTTTGGAGGGGTGATGGCCTACGGCGAAGACCCTCAGGCATATAACCCCTATACGCTGTACATCAACAGCCCTTCCCGGAATAATCGCCAGGAGATACAAAGTCAGATGTACTTAGACTGGTCTCCCATCAAGGGTCTGACGGCCCGGGCCGACTATGCCTTGAACTATTACAATCAGTTTTCATGGGCGGCCAACATGCCCAATCAAGCCTATAATTTTCAGACCGCGTCGTTCGGCAGCCGCGTTTACGTCGGCGCAAATGCAGGGGTCTCCAACACGACGGCTACCGGCTTTAAGACGATGCTGACGGGCCGCCTGAACTACAACCGGAAGTTTGGCAGGAACCACGACGTGGCCGGACTGCTGCTCTACAGCGAGGAGTATTGGTACGACCGCTCCCAGGGCAGCAGCCGCAACGACAGGCTGCACCCCAGCCTCACCGAGATCAACGCCGCCCTGACCGACATCCAGTCGACCTCAGGCACTTCCAGTGCCGAAGGACTACAGTCCTACATCGGCCGCTTCAACTACACCGGCTATAATAAATACCTGTTGGAGGTCAACTTCCGGGTCGACGGTTCCTCCAAGTTCATCCAAGGCAGTCGTTTTGGGTTCTTCCCCTCTGCAGCCATCGGATGGAGGTTTACCGAGGAAAAATTCATCCAGAAGGTCACCGACAAGTTCCTGACCAATGGTAAGGTGCGCGTCTCCTACGGCAGCCTCGGCAACAACAGTGGCGTGGGCAGGTATGAGCAGAAGGAGACCCTCGCCAACCTCAACTATGTCATCGGCAGCGCTGTACAGCGCGGCTTCGCCAACTCCAAGATGATCAACCGGATGCTCACCTGGGAGACGTCCACCGTCCTGAACGCCGGCCTTGACCTCTCCTTCCTCAACAACCGGCTGACGGCGACCGTCGACTACTACAACCGCCTCACCACGGGCATGAACCGCCCCTCTGAGTTCTCCATCTTCTTGCTCGGCGCCTACAGCCCCGCTCCCCGGACCAACATCGGCAACCTGCGGAACAACGGGGTGGAGTTCGACCTCTCCTGGAAGGACCGCGTCGGCAAAGTCTTCTATGGTGTGAGCGGCAACTTCGCCTACAACCAGAACCGCCTCGAGTCGTGGAATACGCTGCTGCTGCGCGGAAACATCTTCTTGCAGATGCCTTACCAGTTCGTGTACACCTATGAGTCGAAAGGCATTGCGCAGTCCTGGGCCGACATCTATGCCGCCACCCCCCAGGGCGCCGCCCCCGGCGACATCTTGATGCAGGACCTTAACGGCGACGGCCGCATTACCGCCGACGACCGCAAGGCCCTTCCCAACACCCTGCAAGAGATGCCCACCACCACCTACACCCTCACTGGGTTCGTCAACTGGAAAGGATTCGACCTGACGGTGTTCCTACAGGGTTCTGCCGGTCGGAAAGACTTCTGGCTGAACATCTACAACAACACCAACTTCAACAACGCCCGCTACGCTGCCTCCTGGGAGCACTGGACCAACCCCTGGGGCTGGGATAACCGCGGCGGCTCCTGGCCCCGCATGGGCGGCAGTGGAAACAACCGCCTGTCCAGCACCTACTGGCTCGACAACATGGCCTTCCTGCGCGCCAAGAACGTACAGCTCGGCTACTCCGTGCCTGACAAGGTCCTTAAGACCATCAGCATCGAGAACCTCCGCCTGGTATTGTCTGCCGAAAACATCGGCACCCTCTCCCAGTTCCGTGGCCTCGACCCCGAAAAGCAGGGAGACGACAACAACGTCTACCCCATCAACAAGTCGTACTCCTTCGCCATCAATCTGAGCTTCTAACCTCTATTGAACATGAAAATCCCTGTCATCCATATGAGAAAATGCATCATCCTGCTGGCCTGTGTCGCGATGATGGCACAGACCTCCTGCCGGAAGGAGCTGCTCGACCAGACGCCGACAGGCCTGCTCGACGCGCAGGTCTTCTGGAAGACCGAGGCCGACGCTACCATCGCCCTCATGGCCGCCTACTCCGCCGTCAGGGCCGTCTTCAACCGCGACTACTACCTCGACGGACACGGAGAGTTCACCCGCTGCCGCGGCACCAGCGCCACCAGCGGCAACATCCTCCGCGGCGACCCCTATCAGGGTGCCAACTACGATCCCTCTGGCTACGGCGGAAGCTTCACCAAGTACTTCCAGTACCTATATGGCGCGGTGCATCGCTGTAATTATGTGATCGAGAATATCAACCTCAAGATGCTGCCCACGGCCACCGGGACCAACAAGGCCAACCTGGAGGCCATCGTCGGCGAAGCCCGGCTGATGCGGGGCATGGTCTATTTCCGGTTGATCTCTATGTGGGGAGATGTGCCGTATATCGGCAAGATCATCTATAACAACAGCGAGGTGACAGCCCTCAAGCGCGCGCCTATCGGTCAGGTACGCGACTCCATCCTGGCTGACTTCGACTATGCCGTTGCCAAACTGCCTGCCAAGGCCATAGGCCTCGGCCGTAGCTCCAAGCCCGCCGCCCTCGCCTTCCGCGGGAAACTCAACCTCTTCTGGGGCAGCTGGAAGAAGAACGGCTGGCCCGAACTCGAAGGGTTCACGCAGAGCGCCGCCGAAGCACAGGCAGCCTTTACCGCCGCCGCGGCCGACTTCAAGTCCGTCGCCAACGACTTCGGCCTCACCCTCTACAAGAACGGCGACCCCGGAAAAATCGATGCACTCGGGAACGCCGAGATCCTGCCGAACTACTTCGAGCTCTTTACACCGAAGGCCAACGGCAACTCCGAGATGATCATGGTGTTCACCCACTCGGGCACCCCCACCAACCCTTCGCAGGGCGAAGAGCTGATGCGCGACTTCTCCGGCCGTACCGTCGAAGGCTCGCAGTGCTGGATGTCCCCGCGCTATGAGATCGGGAACAGATACCAGCTGCTCACGACGGGTGACTACGCGCCGAAACTGGTGCCGTTGAACCCCACCACCAACCCGGCCGCCCGGACTACCCTTAACTCGGCTGTCAACCCCAATTCGTATGCCAACCGCGACTACCGCATGAAGGCGACGATGATGTGGGACTACGAGCAGTGCATCGGCCTAAACTCCCTAAAGTCGACCGGTATGTCGCCCTTCATCTACCAGACCTGGGCGGCCAATATTACCCTCCTCGGAGTGCGTTACATCACCTATAACACCGACGGCTGCAACTCCGGATATGTCTTCCGAAAATTTGTCCGCAACTACGGAGGACTGGGACGTTCCGAAGGTGATTTTGCCTGGCCTGTCATGCGGCTTGCCGATGTATACCTCATGTACGCCGAGTCCAGCAATGAGGTCAGCGGTCCCTTGGCCGATGCAGTCACCTTGGTCAACAGGGTACGCGCACGCGGGGCGCTTCCGGCCCTCACCCCGGCGAAGTATGCCAGCCGTCAGGCTTTCTTTAATGCCATCGAACAGGAACGCATCATCGAGCTCGTCGGCGAAGGCATGCGCGGCTTCGACCTCCGCCGTTGGAGGGCAATAGAAAAAACCTGGGGTCCTCCGGGTGGACCTGGCGTCTGGCTCATCGACACCTATGGTGCCAACCAGCAGCGCTACTACCTCAACACCATCGACCGGGTCTATCAGCAGAATTACATCTTCCAGATCCCGACCACAGAGCGCGACCGGAATCCCAACCTCACCCAGAACATCCCCTGGCGCTGAACCACCTCAATCCCCACCAACCATCGAACAGATTATGAAGAAGACAGCATACCTGATGGCTTTACTGGTGTTCCTCCCGGCCGCCTCCATCTTCACGGGATGCCAGAAAGGACTCCCCGTCGATGAGGACGGACTTCTCATCACCACCCGGCGAGAATGCTTTGTGAGCAATTTCGAGCTCCTCGGCAACGACTTCGTCAGCGTACGCAATGGCGTGCCGATCATTGATACCGTCGCACAGACCATCAATGTGACCGTAAACTTTGGGACAGACCTGAAGAACCTCTACCCACAGTTCACCCTTGCCACCGACTGTAAGCTGGATCCCAAGATCACCGGGAAGGTCGACTTCTCCGATCTGGCCAATCCCAAGTCATGGACCGTCGTCTCCGGCAACCGTCAGATCCGGAAGGCCTATAAAGTCATCGTGAAGGTCCAGTGAACCCCCCAAAGCAGAGCACATGCGTAACATCTATATGAAACGATTCCTCCCCGCGGCACTCGCCCTCACGCTGCTCGCCTCCTGCGAGAAGGATGAGTACAAGATCCCGGACCCCATCTCCGAGATCTCGAACGACTGCATCAAGCGGACCCTCGGGCCCAACATCGCCAGTCTGCCCATCGAATTCGTCTATGCAGCCGCCATCCCGAATACCAAAGGCAAACTGGCATTCGCTGAGGTGGAGGCCTCCATTCCCGGCGCCACAGGCACCTACCTTGAGCACCGATCGTTCTACACCAACTCCAGCGGCGTGGACGTACCCGTGACCGTCGGCTCGCCCTCTGTGACCGCCGGCGCCAAGACCAAGGTGACCTTCACAGTAGATACCAATGCCGTATCCCTGCGCTACTATTACATTGTCCCCAGCCAAGCCCGCGGCAAACAGGTGACATTCACCTTCTCCGTCACCGGGTCGGATGGGAAGACCGCTACCATGAAGATGGGACCATACGACGTCTCGATGATGGAGATCAAGCGGCTCATCCCGATGTCCAACAACAACCTCATGTACCTGTCGATTGCCGATATGACCTCCTACAATGCGGCCAGCGCCGCAGCCAATGCCGCAAAGATCGACCTGGTATATCTCTACCGTACGACGCCGGCTGCCTATCAGCATGGACTGGTTGCCCCGGCAGCCGATCCTGCCGCATACCTGCCAGGCGTGACGCTGCCGGCCGGTGTCAACAATAACACCAAGGTCATTAAAGTCTTCAACCTGCAAGACCGCAACCTGGCTCGACTGCAGTTCGGCATCTATGTCGATGACATCGACATGCAGAAGATCGACTTCAACGGTGCACCCAACTTCGCCCTCGGCCTCCGCGCAGAGAGCGGGGTCTGGGTCGAGACGGCCGACAAGAAATATCGTGCCTATGTGTTTGTCAATGCCGCAGCCACGACGGGGATTGCCACCGTCAGCATGCTGCGATACGACCAGACAGCGAAATAGACCCAGCATCAACAACCTCCTCACCGAAGTCCCCTGCGTCTGTACCTAGGCCAGGGGACTTCGCATCATAGGTCGCATGAAAACTCCCGCCATCCTCCTAGCACTCCTCCTGACAGCCGCTGCCCAGGGCCAACCTTTTCGTCATCCCGGCATCTATCAGTCGGCCTCCGACATGGCCCGGATGAAGGAACTCGCCCACCATGGACCGGAAGCCTACCGCACCGCCTTCCGCAGGTTCCAGGAACTGGCGGACACACCCTTCTCCATCCGGCCCTTCGCGCATGTCATGCGCGGGCCCTATGGAAGGCCCAACGTCGGGGGAGAAGACCTGCGTAAAGGAGCAGAGATGGCCTATGACTGCGCTCTCCTCTGGTACCTCACCGGGGAGAAACGCTATGCGGAGAAATCGGCTGCCATCCTGGACGCCTGGTCGGCGACGCTCTGGGACTTCGACTTCAACGATGCCAAGCTGATCGCAGGACTCACCGGCCATGTCTTGTGCAATGCGGCTGAGATCCTGCGCCACACACCCTCCGGGTGGTCGGTCAAAGGGCAAGAGGCCTTTCGCCGCATGCTCATGACGGCCTACTACCCCGTCCTTCGTTACTACTTCCCTACTGCCAACGGCAACTGGAACGGGATGATCATCCAGACCCTCATGGCCATCGGAATCTATACCGACAACCGGGCCTTGTTCAATGAAGCCCTCGACAATTTCCTGCATGCATCTGTCAACGGCAGCCTTTTCAAATACCTCTATCCCAACGGGCAATGCCAGGAGACGCCGCGAGACCAGGGGCATGTACAGCTCGGCATCGGACAGTTCGCCGGCGCAGCCCAAATCGCATATACACAAGGGATCGACCTCTTCTCCATCGCGAACCACCGCATGGCCCTCGGCTTCGAGTATAGCGCCTCCATTCTGATGGGGCAACGTCCCCAATGCTATGGGATCATCTCAGAACGTGCCATCGAATTGCGCGACGACTTCGAGTATGTCTATCGGCATTATGCTGCTAAGGGCATGGAGCTGCCGTGGACACGCATGTGTGCCGACAGCATTCGTCGCAAGGCATTCCGCGCAGTCCTTACCTCGGTCCGGGCATGGGGACCGACAAAGGCCATACAGCCGCCGCCGACGCCGTCTCCCATCGCATATGTTGCAGGGGCACTTCCCTCGTCTACCGCCGTCGTTCCTTCCGACGCCATCATCGTAGCGCCAGGACAGTCGGTGCAGGCTGCCCTTGACAGGGCTTCGGGTACAGGTGGCTGGGTCTTGCTGCGTAAGGGCATTCACAGCTTGCCTGCAACCCTCAAGCTGCCAGGCGGTCTGACGCTCTGCGGGGAGGGACTTGCCACCATCGTTTTTCTTGACCCAGCCTCCGGCATGCGCGATGCCATCGTGAACGCAACCGACACGCTCTCGCATGTCACCATTCGCGACCTGGTCGTTGAATGTTCCCCTCGTACCGACATCCCATCCGATCCCAACTCGAACCGCACCCACCGAGGTGGCTGGAACAGGGGCGGCATCATCCTACGGGCAGACCGCACCTACGGTCTGCGGCATATCCGAATTGAACGGGTGACGCTGCGAAACGCCACTTATGAAGGGCTGCTGGTGACGGGTGCCGAGGGCTTGCGGGTGGTCGACTGCGACCTCGATGAGAACGGCGCCTCCATCGTCCCGGGACCTCGGCTGCAACACAACCTGCATGTCACCCGCAGTAAGGATGTTGAAGTCTCCGGCTGCCGCCTCGACGGATCCCCTCATGGGGCCGGCATCGCCCTCGACCATTGCCGCCAGGCCCTCATCCGCAACTGCGAGGTAGCGCGCAATGCTAGTGACGGCATCCTCATTGCGGAGTCGGAAGACGTGTCGGTGACCGGCTGCCTGTTGGAAGGCAACGACCGGAATGGCATCACGATTGAACATCTTTTCGAAGGGTCAAAAACGATAACGGTCACGAACAACCGAATGCAATACAATGTCGGGTCGGGCCTCTGGGCCTCGGGTGTGAAGGGGCTTATCAGCCAGGGCAACCGTCAAGAAGGCAATGGGTCGGGGGGCGAGCAGCGGCTGCTGACTCCCCGGTTGTTGATGCAGCGCGACTAGCGGCCTTTGTCTGCAGCCTTGGCAGTCCCTCGGGTTAAACGGTTGCGTAAGACGAGTACTTGTGGCAATTCGGCCATACCTTTTTGCGTCAGTCTTGCCACTTATGCAGCGGTATGGAAGTAGGAGCTCAGGATGATGTCCACGTGTTGGTCGCCGTCGAGGTCGCAGACTTCCATGGTGAGCCATCGCGCCTTTCTTTTCATGATGTCAGCTTATATAGAAGAACCCTGCTCAGAAACTGACTATAGCTGAAGTCCCGGCCGCCGTGCCTGAAGGAAGTATGATCTCCCGCTGGCGACCGTCGATGCGGATGGCGACCGTTTCGGGTTTACGGAGTGGATCGGAGACGCCAACCGTCATTCCATCTTTCCCATCCCCTTCCCAGAGCATGACCATACAGGGCCGGTCGACGGCCACCACATGCCGCCCCGTCTGAAGCGCCGCCGCTCCGTGGAAGACGACCTGCACAATGCCTAGCCCCTGATGCTCGACGGCCTGTACGATCGTGTCGTTGCGGAGGATGCGCACACGGAGGTCTGATCTCGTTCGTTCGGTGGTATTCTTCCCGGGTTGAGGGGAGACGATATAGGCATACCCATCTTTGATCGGCTTGTTGTCTTCGAACCAGATCTTCACCACGTCGCGTTGTACCACGCCGTCTGTGGCCCAGTCCTGATGATTGATGGATCGCCAGGTCCCCGTAGCCTTGCCTGTCTGTACCTGCACACTTGCTTTGTCTGGGAAGTAATAGACCAGGTTCCCATGCTGGATCCATTCTACGTCCTTAAGACTTTGTCTTCCATCCTTCAGCCGAGTGATGCGGCCCGGTTGCCCCACGTCCACGGGTCCTTGTTGCAGAGACTGCTCTACTGTCGTGGCGATGGGCAGGCCTGATGCTGCATGGATGCCCGCTCCGAGACAGACATATTCGTCGTCGAAGAAGAACCAAGCCTTTCTCGCCTCCAGTGGGTCGTGGACACTTTTGAGGTGCATCGCGGCGGCGCCGTAGTGCCCGTCACTCACGGCGCCGACAAAGGAGGATCGTCCCTTCTTTTGGATATCTCGCCAGTCTGGGTGCACGTCTCGCAGCAGCACCGTGGTGCCGGGTATCTTCTGCCAGTCCCATACAGGGAAGATGTCCAGATACTCCTCCCCTGTCATCTGCGTGTAGCTGGCGCCGTCGGACAGATGGTGCATCCTTAAGCCTTCTTCGTTGTAGGGGTATTCGATGTTCTGTTCTTGCCGGTCAGAATGCATGCGGACGGAGGCGAACCATCCGGGCCGTTGATGGGTGGCGTATTCTGAATAAGGGAAGTACTTGTTCCAGGTCAACTCGGGCGTTCGGGTGCCTTGCTGTATCTCGGCCACTCTGCGCAGTTCTTCTTGTCGGTGGTTGGTCACGGTGGTGAGTCGGGTGGCGATGACGTCTGAGAAGGGGAGGAGGTCGCCGGGTCGGGAGAGGTCGCGGTTCCGGGCGGCGATGTCTGGCACCCTGGAGAAGGCCATCGACTTGCAGACGCCATCCAGGAAGAAGTCCACCAGCAGGTGCATGGCGCTATCAGGGAAGCGGAAGCGCGTGCCGTGCATCAGGCTGGCCCAATAGGAGAAGGTCTGCGGATAGGCGAGGCCGTAGGAGAGTGTGGAGATCACCTTGTCGGTGCGGTGATGGAAGCTCATGTCGGGCTTCAGCCCCCGGCCTTCAGTGGTGTGGATCTCGCCTGCCATGACGCGGATGACGCGCGCCACGGTGGCAGCATCGCGTTGGTATAGTGCTTGTGCGCCCAGCAGGCCGGCGATTTTGATGAGGTCTCCTCCGGGACGGGCTCCGAAGCCGGTGTCGAGGCTGGCGCGCCGTGCGATGCGGAATGCGGGCTCCTTCAGGGCTGGATCGATGTCTTCGTCGATCATCAGGAGGGAGCGGATCATGAGGTCGGGCGTGCCGATCTCGTTCCACCACCAGTTCTGGCAGAGATAGTCTTTCTGCAGCCAATGGCCGATGGCACGCATCACTGCCTGCCGGACCTTCGGGTCTCTGGTGAAGGCTGTGCCGTTCTTTCGATAGGCGATCGACAGGCTGAGGATGCGTTCGAGGTGCAGGCGGTGTTGGAAGCCGGTCTTGGACGTGTCGATGTAGTCGATGTCGGGCCAGGTGCCATCAGCCTGTTGGCTGCCCATCCAGGCATGCACCTGGCTGGATGCGACGGAGGGTGCAAGGATGTCTCGCTGCAGCCTGGCGCGGATCGTGTCGATGTCTGCGTCTGGCTGAGCAAATCCGGCCACAGCCATGAGCAAGCCGCTGCTTGCCATGGCCGCCCATCGCTGCCATGGGGCTCTGCGTCGGGATAGCTTCATGGCTCCCAGGTGTGTAAGGGTGCAGACTTTATTTTTTTCGCATCTCCCGGCAGGAGGTGTACGCGCACAGAGGCCTTGGTGTGGGGTGGGAGGGTGGCGATGAAGCCGGTCAGCACCGTGCCGGGGTTGGGTGCGTCGTAGCTGCGCGGCGGATCGGTCGGCCAGGTCTTCATCTCGATGGGCACGTCGCTTTCGACGACGAGCCGCAGCGTCTTGCCTTGCAGGGTAAGGGTGGCCTCCTGCGGTCCGGTGATGCGGACGTCTGCGGCCGTGAGCAGGTTCCAGCGGACATTCGTCGTTTTGTCGCCCGACAGCCATTCGTCGCGCACCAGCACCTGCCGGCCGTCGACGATCGCCAGCCCGCGTGCTGCGGCGGCGAGCTGCCCCTGGTAGACGCTGGAGAGGTCGAGCACGGCATACTGAAATCCTTTGCGGGCGCCATGTGCGGTGAGTGCTCCCTTGCCATCGACGCGTTGCAGCTGGCTGTCTACCACCAGCGTGTTGTGCGCGAAGTTGTTGATGCGGAAGACGGTCCATCTTTCGGAGTCCTGCGTTCGTCCCCAGAGTTTTACACCCTTCGATTCGAGTGATTCATATTCCTGCATGCCGAAGTCCATCGCCCAGCGCAGGCCCATGGCGTCCATGACAAAGGAGCCGATGTCCATGTGGGCATGGTTGATGGAGGGAGAACCGCCTTTGGTGGCGATGTATACGGCGTTGCTGTCGGTCCAGGAACTGCGCATCATAGCGATGGGATTCTTGCCTTTGCCCACCCACATGGTTTCTGTAGGGGGCCTCACGGCGTCCATCTGGATGGTGCCTTTCCAGAAGAAAAGGGCGGGCAGCAGGCGGTCTGCTGTGAGCCTGGATGCGTTTGTGCTTGCTAGAAATTGCTTTTCCTGCCAGAGAACGCTGGGGTCCTGTATGCGGTTGGCGATCCATACCATCGCAGGATGGAAGCCGGCGCCGACGCCGGCGTCGGAGTAGTTGAACGGTTTACGGGTGGGGCCTGACATATGCTGCAGAAATCCAGCCGTCTGTAGGAAGCCGGGGGTATTGCAGAGGCCGAAGTCGGTGCCGAAGGTCTTTTCCACGGCGCTGAGGAACATCACGTTGAAGGAGGTCCCATAGCCCCAGTATCCGTAGCCTTCGGGATAGATGCCGTCAGGGCCGTAGTCCTGCATAGGGATGCGGATAGAGCGGATGGCGCGGTTGATGATAGCCCTTGCCAGCTGGGGGTCGTGTTCTTCGATGGCCAGGGCGCCGTATGTCATGCCTGCATTGCAGACTTGGTTCCAGTTGTGTTCTGCCTTCAGCCAGGAGTTGTAGCGGGTTTCCAGAGAGGGCTCGAGACCTTTTTGTATGATGGCTGCACGGATGGCGAGGCGGGATGCGTCTGAGAGTTGGCCATGCAACCAGTCGTAACCGATGGCCATGGCCATTGTCATCTCTGCCACGTCGAGGAAATGTGTCGGGTTCCAGTCGCTGAAGCCGGCGATGTCAAGCATTTCCCGTTCGGCCCTGTCAGCATAAGCCTGTTTGCCGGTCATGCGGTAGGCGTAGGAGAGTTGAAAGATCCGGCGCACTGCTTCGCGCGACTTGTCGAGCAGCCGCCGTCCGATTTGGATGCGTTTGATAGGTTCTATCGGGAGCAGGCGGTCGGCTTCCCTTAGAATGGCCTCATGCACCCTCGTCCAGCTGGCGTCTGCCTGGATGGATGCTGCCATTTCTGTCTCTTCTCCCTGGAAGAAGAGAATGCGCGGATGGGGTCCGAAAGATGATTTTGCAGTAAGGCTGTCGGGCTGCCCTTGTGCGCACGTTGCAAAGGCCAGGGCGGTGGTGAGGGCTATGATGGTTTGTTTCATACGAAGTGAATAGGTCTTGGGCTCCGTTATTTTTCCATGCCGTAGCGCTTGCCTTTGAATGGGCGGACGCCGACCTGTCGTTCCCAGGCAAGGTATGTCTGGCGCATGTGGTGGGCGCGGGCTGTGTCCTGCGTGGCGAGGTCGTTCATCTCGGCGGGGTCTGCCTTCATGTCGAACAGCTGCCATGCGGCGTCGTCGAAGTCGCGCACCAGCTTCCAGTGCCCTTCTCGGATGGCCTTGTTTCCTTCGTGTTCCCAGCAGTAGCTGCGCACTGCCTCCGGCTTGTTGGACCAGAGGTAGGAGAGGCTCTTGCCGGGCAGGCCAGGCGGCGAGGCGCCGGCCAGTTCGAGGGCGGTGGGCATGAGGTCCATCACGTGTCCGATGCCGTCGCTGAATCCTTTCTTTGGCCGGATACGCGCGGGCCAGTGGATGATGCAGGGGGTGGCGATGCCGCCTTCGTGCATGTAGTGCTTGTACATGCGGAAGGGGGTGTTGCTGGCGTTGGCCCAGGGCTCTTCTATGGAGGCGTAGGAGCCTTTCTCTCCGATTTTTTTGGAGGGGTCGTGCCTGCCTTCCGTACTCACCGTCTCGGCGCATCCTCCGTTGTCGGAGAGGAAGACGATGAGGGTGTTATCGTATGTTCTGTTGTTCTTGAGGGCTTTGATGAGTCGGCCTATGTTCTGATCCATGCGGTCGATCATGGCCGCGTAGACGGCCATTCGTCGCACCCACTGGGCTTTGTCGGCCTGACGATCCCAGTCGGGGATACCTTTTGTGCGGGGTGTCAGCCGGTAGCGGGCATTGGCATATCCGATCTCCTGCATGCGGCGGTATCTGGAGGCCCTGATGCTGTCCCATCCTGCTGTATAGATGCGTTCGTAGCGGGCGATGTCGGGCTCGAGGGCGTGCAGGGGGAAGTGCGGTGCTGTATAGGCGAGGTATAGGAAGAAGGGGTCTTGCCGGCGCTGCCGTTGGTGCTCCTGTAGGAATCCGATGGCCTGGTCGGTGAAGGCGTCGGTGGCGTAGTATCCTTCTGAAGGGATCTCGTAGTCGGCATCGTCGAGGGCGTAGAAGCGTTTGTTGCGCTCTGCTGGCGTGATTTCATAGAAGCTGGAAGCGCCGGATATGAGGCCGAAGTAGCGGTCGAATCCTCGCTGTCGCGGCCAGTGCGCACGGCGCTCGCCGACATGCCATTTGCCCGACATATAAGTTCCATAGCCGGTTTTCCTGAGTTCTTCCGCAAGGGTAGGATAGCGTGGGTCGAGGAAGCCCTGGTAGGGGCCCGGTTCGTATGTCGCACTGGCGAGTGTCACCATATGCCCCATCCCCACTTCGTGTGGGTAGCGGCCCGTCAGCAGGGAGGCCCGCGTCGGGCAGCAACGCGTGTTGTTGTAGAAGGTGCGCAATTTCATGCCGCCTGCTGCCAGTGCATCGAGGTTGGGGGTCTGCACCTCGCCGCCATAGCAGCCGATGTCTGAGAAGCCGAGGTCGTCGGCTAGTATATAGATGATGTTGGGTCTGGGGGCTGGCGCGGAGGGGGATAGGGCCGTACCAGCGATGGCGAGGACGGTGAAGAGCCATCGGCTTCGCTGCTGTATGCGCATGTGATGAATAGGTTTGATCTTCTTAAGTTTTTATAAAATCTGACTCAAAAAGAGACATCTCCATGAACTGCATGCTTACTTTATGGTCTAGGTGTCGTTTGTCTTTTCAAATCCGCAGGCTCACTTTCTTGTGGATGCGCACGGTCTCCTGTAGCTTCTTCATCATCTCATCACGCTGGGCCGGGTCGTATCCGCCGCCCTGACTACTGCCACCGCCTCTTCCCGATGGCGGGCCACCGAAGTTGCCGGATCGACCGCCATTCCCGCTGCGACCTCCAGAAAAACCACCCCTCCCGCCACCGGCTGCCATGTCTCCACCGGGGGTGCCTTGCATTTCAATGCCTTTAACTGTAATCTGTAGCTCGAGACTGTCGGGCAAACTGCCCTCCGACTTCCGAGCATGCAGGGAAGTGAGGGGGATGCTTGCCTCATAGACCAGCTGCCTTCTTTCGTTGTAGTCGATGCCCAGTTCCACACCTGCGTCGTTGGGGCTGCCCAGCGTATAGGCCCCGTTGCCCTGTGCAAACCTCCGCAGACTGTAGGTTTTCACTTGGAGCATCAGCATGAGGCGCATGGCCTCGACATCGCCACGGGGTGTCCCGCCTGCCATGGCCTGTCCCGATTCGGGGGGTTTGGGAAAATGGATGGAAGCCGTCGGCTTCCCGCGGTGCTCCGTATCAAAGCCCAGCTCCATGCCTGCCCGAAGGGCTTTTCCTTGCAACATCGGGTTGCGAAACTCCATGATCACGTGCAGTCTGCCGGCTTCGACGGCACTGCCGAACATGATGTGGTGCAGGGTATCAGCCTGCAGGCTTCCGAAGGGCCATTCGTCAGCAGAGCCATCGCTTTGATGGGAGGGGGAATGCGAAGGCTGTTTAATTTGGCCGACAGCCATCTGGCCAAACGCCAGGAAGCATGCAAGGGTCGAAAGTCTCATGTGTTCTGGGCTTCTTTTACGTCATGGACAGCTGTTGTCACACACATTTGCTGCGATGTCCTGAAATTACATAATTTGTACGCCCATTCCCCCAGAATGTCTACAATCATCTCCACTGATCTCTCCATACCCGAGGTATTCCCGGGGCTGCATCCCTATGGCCCTACCTCGGCGGGACAATTTCGCGGCCGTGCCCGTCAGGTGGAGGATTTATTGAGCATCCTACAGTCGTCGCGCTTTCTGGGTATCGTAGCTCCGGAGGGGGCGGGGAAGACCTCGCTGGTGATGGCAGGGCTGATGCCGGCCTTGCAGCAGGGCTTCAAGGGACTGGCGGGTACTTCTTGGCAGATATGCCATAGCCGTCCGGGCATCACTCCCTTGGAGAACCTTGCCTTTGCGCTGTCGAGCATTGATCCCCAGTCGGTGGACGCAAAGACCTCCCTGGAGCGCCAGGCCGATTTCAGCGCCATGTTCCGGTCAGACCATACAGGCCTGATCCGCGCGGTGGGGCAGCTGGGCCTCCGTGAAGATGAAAACCTGGTAGTCTTCATCGACCATTTCGAAGATCTCTTCGAGTTGTCGTCGAAATATCTCTTTGATATGGACAGCGAACAGGAGGCAGCCTTGTTGGTGAGCAACCTGGCGCGACTGCTCAGTATGCCCAGCCTGCCAGTCTATGTAGTGCTCTCCTTGCGATCTGAGTACATCCCCTCTCTCTACAACTTCCGCAGCCTGCATGCATACCTCGGTACAGGCCTCTACAGCCTGCCGATGTTCCGCAACGATGACTTCGATGATATTATCCGTCAAGGCATGCAGCACCTTGGCATCAAGGCCGACCAGGAGGTGATCGATGCGGTTCAAGTCGAGTTTGCCAACGACATGCGCAACCTACCCGCTTTGCAGGCATGGCTCACCAGCGCCGTCGAGCGCTACCGCCCGATCGATCGCGGTGGACCGCCTTCCGGCCTCCAATCCTACGAGGCCAGCATGATAGGTACTTTGGAGGATAAGATCCCGGCCGTCATCGAGGCTTTCTATACATCTCTCGGCGAAAGAGAGCAGCATGTCATGTGCCAGCTCTTCAGTCATATCACCTTACCCGGAGATGGCCAGGTCACCAAAAAGCCGCAATCCCTCCGAGAGGTCTGCGACCGACGTGGCATCCCCAAGCCGGAGCTCAACGATTTCATCCGCCGGATCGAATGCGAGCTGGCAGGGGTCCTCACGGTCACGGAACCCTACAGCAGACAGATCCGACATTTTCAGGAGCACACCTACCCCAAAAGCTCCGTCGTCAACCTCACCAACCCATACCTGCTGCGCGGCTGGAAGCGCTTGGGCGAATGGGTCGAAGAGGAGCGCCAGGCGACTTCCCTGTATCTAAGGCTCTCAGAAGCCGCCCGCATGTATGGCCTGGGCCAGACAGCGCTGCTGCGGCCCCCAGATCTTGACCTCTTCGACCAATGGTGGAATAGCTTCCACCCCCAGCCGTCCTGGGCCGACCAATTCAACACCAACTACCGGCAGACGGAAGAATACCTCCAGGAGAGCGTGGAAAACCACCGCAACGAGACGGAGCGGATGGAGCGGGAACGCAAGGAAGAACTGCGCAAGGCACGGAAAAGGGTCGTCATTGGTTTAACAGTGGGTGTAATAAGCCTGCTCTTTGCCCTGGCAGCCGTCTACTTCTCCTTCGTCGCCAAAAAGGCAGAGATAAAGGCTACTGTCGAAAGCGAAAATGCCCTCAAGAAAAAGAAGCTCGCAGATTTATTCCTGCAGCAGTCAAAGGTCTCCGAAAGTAAGGCCATCCGCTCAGCCGAAGAGGCAGAGCGAGAACGCGGCATCGCCACAAAAAAGAAATTGGAGGCCGACTCCGCCAGCCGCATTGCGAAGAAGAATTTCGAGAAGGCGATGGTTGCAGAGGCGGATGCAAAAGACAAGGCACGCATCGCACGGGAGAATGCCGAAGAGGCCCGCCAGAAACAGAAAGAAGCGGATGAAAGTGCCGACAGAGCCCGTGTCGCGGAGAAGGAAGCCCAGCAGCGTGCCACCTTCCAGTCTGCTGCCAAACAGGTGCTCGACCTCCTCCTCAAAGCACGCACGTCCAACTTCGATCACCGCGACTCGATTATCAGCTTCCTGCACGACGTCTCCAGCGCCTATGTGAATTTCGATACGAGCTCACGCAACCTCAACGGCAGCACGTTGCCCGACAACAACCTCTTCGAACTCCTCTGGGTGGCCGACACGCAGGTTCGAGACTCCCTCCGGGGAAAGTCTGTCTCCCGAAAGCTGCTGCACGCCTTTCCGGCTGACAGGGGAGAGCGGGGCATGCGCGACGTCGCTGTCTTCGGCAAAGAACGACTGGCCGTTGTAGGGGATTACAGCAGCCCAGTGGTCTGCGAACTGTCCTCCGGCAAATGCCGCGTGCTGGCGATGGAAGACAAGACGGAACGCTTTCGGGCCATAGAATTCGTCGACCGCGATCGCCTGGTGACGGCCGATGTCTATGGAAACCTTTTCCGCCTCGAACTCTCGAAGACAGACAACGTAAAGGTCGAACCACTCCAGGAACTGCAGCGAAAAGAGGCCATTGTCAACGGCCTGGCCATCGCAGGCGGTGAGGCGCTGGTCGTCATAGACGGTCGACTGTACGCGGCCAATATCGCCAAGCCGAACGGCCTCCGCGAAGTGCCACACAACAGCAGGGTAGAAGGCGTCTTCCCGGTCGATAACAAACAGGCGATCGTGGCAGGAGCCGAGGGACTGATGCTCTATGACCCCACCCGCAGGGCACTGACGACCATCAACACGCCAAACCCGCTCCCACAAGTGACTGCCGTGGCACAGTCGGGCGGATGGCTCTTCACCGGCAATGCCCGCGGACTAGTCATGGCCTACGAACTGGTCAATGGCAATGTACGGGAGCTCCGGCAGGCCTGGCCTGAACCCCTCAATGCACATCGCACCCAGGTCACCAGTCTGCGGTATGACCCCGCAGAAGCCAGGCTATACTCAGCCGGCCTCGACAGGAACGCAAATATCTACAGCATGCAGCTGCCGCGCCAATTCATGCGCAACTACGCCATCCGGCTGGTCGGCTTCCGGAAATGGATATGGGACTTCGAGATGGTGCCCGGCCCCAATGGCACGACCTTGTATTCCACCGATGAAAGTGGTTCCTTGCTATCCTGGGTTACACAACCCTCGGAGATGCATCGCCGGCTGGGAGAGTTCCTAAAGACCGAAGCACCAAGACGTCCTTGACAGAGAATGTTGAGTAGACATGCAGTACCGACTATTACACATATCGCTTCTTCTCCTCGCTGGTATCTGTAATGGCTATGCACAGTCGGCGAAGCAGAAGACCATCTGCGACAAGAACTATGAGGTGGCCCGTGCAGATTATGACATTGGCAACTTCTTACGGGTGCAGGAACTCCTGACGCCCTGTGCAGAGGGCAACCGGCGCTCCGGCGTTGATGTACAGTCACGCCTCAATGCCCTGGAACTCCTGACCTTAGCAGATATTGCCCGCGACCGTCTGGAAGTGGCCAAGGGGCGCATCCGGACGATTCTCGAGCTAGACCCCGTCTTCATCCAGAATACGATGCTCCGGAATGTCGTCTTCGAAGAGTTGATGAGCAGCATCCGGACGGAGGATATGGAGACAAAAGTGAGCTCGGTCACCAAGAAGCCCGAAGATATCCGCCTGGCATCCGCCCATATCCGGCTCGTCCGTCGGCAGGAGATCATAGATCGGGGATATCTAGACATCGTAGACCTCTTGTCCGACATGCCGGGATTCCATATCAGCCGGGTCTTTGGGCAGACGTATGCCAATGTGTACCAGCTGGGCTTCCGTCAATCGAATCCCGAACACACCCTGCTGATGGTGGACGGCGTAGAGGAGAACGACCTCTGGTCAAACTGGGCCCAATTCTCCCGACAGTATCCGCTCTCTGCCATCAAAGCCGTCGAAGTCATCTACGGCCCTGCCTCTGTGATGTATGGTCCCCGCGCCTTTGTCGGAGCGATCAACATCATCACCATGGATCCCAAGGACCTGGTCCGCGATGCTCTTATGCCCATTGCCAACCCTGAGCGGTATAAAAAAATACAGCTCTCCGGCAATGTCCTCGACGGAGGCTTTCGCACGCGTTCAGCAGACCTGGCCCTCCAGTTCCGGGGCTCGAGTGAGAATACGAAGCTCTCGAAGTTCGCTATGCAAGTCACCGGACGGTACTACAAATCCGACGAGCATGCCCGATCGAACGTGGAGTTTTTTGATTATGACAGTTCCGATATCAACCCCAAGCAGTTCAACAACTATGCGCATATGAATTTGCGCAATCCCGTTGGGGTGAATGTCCTGGACGGGTATGCTTCTTACTTCAACCTCCCCGCCGCCAGTCCTTATTACACCATTCGCCGCGATGCCGGCGGGAATATACAGGCCATCGATATCACCAAAGATGGCATCAAAAGGGCCTATGCGCTCGACTTGAAATCGTATAGGGACTCCGTCAATGGAGCTCCAATCGGGTTCTCCGGGGCTACGGAAAACATGTACCTGGGTACCAAGATCCGCATCGAAGACCTGCAGTTTGGCATCAATTGGTGGCACTTAAAGCAGAGTAATGGCATCTTTCAAGACATCAACGAGGCGGGCTCGGCCAACGGATCCATGTGGGAACCTATCAAGGCGACGATGTATATCAAGTTCGAAAAACGGTTCTTCAACGGGCTGACCCTGACGAACCTCTCCTCCTTCATGATCAATCACCTGGGCAAAAACACTGCGCGTGTCAGCTTTATGTCCTTCGGGGATCCCGAGACCCCCCTTCATTTTGCGCACCTGCTGAATCCGGACTCCATTCTACTCTCTGCAAACGGGTTGAAGGTTCAATCTACGCAGGGCGGCAGCAGCGGACAGATCATTTTCAACGTTGATGCCGCTAAACATGGCTGGAAAAACCGCTACATGTTCTATCAAGCCCAGCAAGTGCGCAACGAAACAAGGCTTTTTTATGAGACCCGAAGGTTGGATTTTTCAGGAGGCCTTGACCTTCGTAGAACTCAGACACAAGGAGATTATCTGATCCATGAAGACTTCAAGACCCGGTACCCTAACCCGGCAGCCTTTAGAGCTAAGCAGGATACCGTCGCGCTGGCGCGAGAAAAGGGGATCGTGGAGTCTATTCCGGAAGGCGGCAACTCCTACGAGATGCTGGATGCTGGCCTCTACGCACTTTTCAACTTCCGCGTCAGCCCGTCCTTCCGCGTATCTTTTGGCACGCGGGCAGATATGAACTTGCTACGCGCTTCTGATTTCACCTTCATCGCCACACCGCGCCTCGCCTTGATCTATTACAAGCCAGGCATCTCTGTCAAATTTACGTCCGGCTCCGGATATCAGGGTGTGTCGCAGGCGAGCCGTTATGCCAGCGGGCGTATGGGTGGGATTCCCAACCCGGACCTTGACCCGGAGCAGATCAGCTATGCCGACCTCAGCATCGGCGGACGCCTCAAGGCACGCAATGCCTCCGAGGATGCGCCTGCCCCCTTTGAATATGACTTCTCCGTGTATGTCTACAAGGTCAATGATGCGGTGGGACTTGTGGCCAAGAACGATATCTTCTACAACGAGAACATAGGGCAGTACCGCATCTTGGGGGGGCTCGCGTCCTTCGGCTGGCAGCCTTCCAAGATCTTCCGGATGGATGCCAACTGGACCTATACCTTGGCCTTCCAGACTTCGAATACGGTGGCTCCCACCGGTCGGGCGCCCCAGGTGCTTGTGGGCGACATTGCCCGCAACATGGGAAATGTTTCTGCCACGCTGATGGCAAAAAACCTGGGGCCCTTTCATGTCAGCCTGAACCTGCGGGGCAACTATGTGGGCCATCGGCCAGTAGGACCCAGGACCACGCAGTCGATGAACTTCGGCCTCGACTCGGCCAACCGCGGGCGCATCCCTGCCTATCTGGTGTTTCACGGCAACCTCGGACTGGCGCTGGGCAAGTTCCCACGATTCCGGCTCGACTGCACCGTGCAGAACCTCTTCGACCGGAACTTGTTGGACCCTGCCCGCCGTACCTACTTCCACCCCGGTGTCGGAGATGCCTCTGGCAGCTTCAACATGCCATGGGATGCCCCGGGCACGCCTTTCTTCGATCGACAAGTACCGTTTGTCCCGCAAAGAGGGCGCTTTATCTTGCTGAAGCTGAGTGTCAACCTCTACGCTTCAGCCAGGGAATCGAAACGATGAACTCCTATGTGGCAGCGCGTGGCAAAAGAATTGCGATGGTTTCTGATGGCTCTAGTGGCAGCAGCGCCTATGTCGCTGCTGTTCTGGCTGCTGCACCGTCTCATCCTCGACGCCAACGGTGAGCCGGCCCCGCTTTCGATGCGATTGTTTCTCATCGGTTGGGGCGTCATGTTCGTTTGTCTATATGTGGGCCGGGTTGTCGTCCGGTTCATGCGTGACCAATTTCATCAGCTAGAATCCTAACGTAGAGGCCAGATGATTCATACTGTCTTATCCGCCGTCACCGATCAGATGAACGAGTTCATGCGCAATGAGCTCGGCATCCCGGAAGACATCGTGGTCATGAACAACCTGGTCGACCTGAAGGGAGATGTCAGCCTGCAAATCGAGAACCGCGTCTGCCTCTTTCTCCTGAGGGTCGAAGAGGAGAAGATGACGAAGGCCGGTGGCTTCCAGGCAAACCCGGGATCACCCCCTCCGATGCGCATCAACCTTTACCTCGTTTTTGCCGCGCATTTTCCTGACCCCAATTACCGGGAGGCCTTGCATTTCATCTCGCTGGTCATCGAGTTCTTCCAGGGTAAGTCGACCTTCGACAAGAGCAACACGCCCGGGCTCTCTGCCAACATTGATAAGCTGATCTTCGAATTCGTTAACCAGGATCTTTCCGAGATGAATAATATGTGGAGTTTGATTGGTGCTAAATATATCCCATCTGTCGTCTATAAAGTCAGGATGCTCACCTTCAGCCAGTTTATGATCCGGGAGGAAGTCCCGAGCATTGTCCGCCCGGCTGCCAGGCCCCGTACACCCTCTGATATCTTCAATGCCAGCGGCGCCCTCAATGCCCTCAAGGGCATCCTGGCGGGTGGGGCAACCGACCGCGCTGCAGACCTGCTGCGGGGCAACAGTCCAACAGAAGGGAAGTCAAAGACCTGAGTTCAGTGGGGTTACATATGGATATGGATAACTGATACGCCGGCATGCAGGAACCTTACACGACTTTTCGCCACCATCTGCAATACGCGCCTGTCTTCGAGTGCCGTGTTCTGCACGACTATTTCCCAGGCGGACAGTGCCGCGTGCTGGAGATCTCCCCCACGCCGGAGACCTCCGCCTCCCTCAGTGGCCTGGGGCTGCTCTACCGTCCCTTGCCGGACGGTTTCTTGCTGATCGCCAATGCCAGCCGCGACTGGGCCAACCCCGTCTATCAACGGCCGGCCGTTTTCGATTTTTCCTTCCGGGTGAAAGACCCCCAATTCATCCGATATACCAACATCCCATACCGCAGCGGCCAATTTCACGTATTTGACAGCCAGACAGGGGTAGACGGGGCGCTCCACCCGGGTGCTTTTGTAGACGAGGTCAGCCTGACGGAGGCCGACACCGACGGCATCGGAGGACTGATCCGGGTGCGGCATGAGGCGAATGCTCCGATCCTCCCCGGCGCCCGGGAGGCTGCTCCACCCGTTCCTGAGACATCGAGGGTCCGCTATATCCGGTTCCTTCCCCGAGAGGCCTATGTCCGTTATTTATTCTATAGCAAATCCCTAGATGAAGAAGCTACAAAAAATTTTTTTGTAGAAAATTTTGTAATTAATGGAGTGTTACATATGTTTACGCTTCCACGTCACACTTCGATGCGCGATGGGTCACCAGCCTTCGAAGTTCTTTCGCAGAATCCAATATCCTTACGACAGTCCTACGAAGCGCAGGGTTTCCTACGTCGAAAGAGAATGAATCGATTGCCTTTCGAATACCGGAAATTACTTCCTATGCCTAGGCCGGAGAACCTAGTTCAAGACCCGCAAAACGGTTTATATATTTGTAACATACCTGTAAAACTCTAAACCAACTCAATGGCAACAGTACTAGCATCGCCTGGAGTCTACATCGAAGAGAAAAGTGCATTTGCCTCTTCTGTGGTCCCCGTGGCAACGGCCATCCCAGCCTTCATAGGTTACACCCAGAAGGCCCAAAGGGGTTCCAAATTTTTAAGGAACGTCCCTACCCGCATCACCTCCTTTGCCGAGTTCGAAGAAATGTTTGGCGGAGCCCCCAAGACCCTCTTCAAAATCGGGGCGGACGGTCAGTTGGAAGCGGTGCCAGAAACCTGTTTCCTCCTGCACAGTTCCATGAAACTCTATTATGCCAACGGCGGGGGAGATGCCTGGATCGTGTCCATTGGAGACTACTCTTCGGGTGTCAATGCAAAAGATTTCAACGATCTGGCTACTGAAGCAGGTCTGCCCTCTCTTCTGAAATATCCGGAGCCTACCCTGCTGGTAATTCCGGAAGCCATCCTCCTTCCCGAGGCGGAGTGCTTTTCCCTGCAGCAGGCTATGATCATGCACTGCGGCTACGCCATGCGCAACCGCTTTGCTATTCTGGACGTCTACAATGGCGACAAGAAGCGCACCTATGACGATGAGGATGTCATCACCCGTTTCCGCAACGGGGTAGGTGCCAACCACCTCCAGTGGGCCGCTGCCTACTATCCCTTCGTCAAGACGACCATCACCGGCTCCTCTGACGTTGACTTCACCAACATCCAGAACCTCGACGGTCTGGTCACCTTCCTAAATGAGGAAGTCGATGAGGACCTCGCCGCGGACCGCATCAACCAGGCCCGTGCAGACGCCATCAAGGACGAGATTGCCAAGCTGCCATCTGCAGCAGGTGGAGAGATCTCTACCCTGCAGACTACCCTCAAGGCCGTCAGCGGCCGCATCAACGGCCTGCTTGGAGATTTGGCGGAATACCTCAACCTTCTCCCGCCCAGCGCCGGTATGGCAGGCATCTACGCCATGGTGGACAACTCCATCAACGTAGCCAAGGCCCCTGCCAATGTATCCCTCGGCTCCGTAGTCGCTCCGGCCGTCCAGATCACCAGCGACGATCAGGAAGAGTTGAACCTGCCGCTCAACGGCAAGGCTGTCAACGCCATCCGCAGCTTCACTGGCAAAGGCGTGCTCGTCTGGGGTGCTCGCACCCTCGATGGCAATAGCCAGGACTGGAGGTATGTCAGTGTCCGCAGGACTATGACCTTCCTGGAGCAGAGCATCAAGTTCGCCGCAGAAGCCTATGTGTTCGAGCCGAACAACTCAGTCACCTGGTCTTCGATGAAGGCTACGGTTAGCAACTTCCTGGTAAGCCAATGGCAAGCCGGTCTACTGGCAGGGCAGTCGCCGGAAGATGCATTCTCCGTATCCGTAGGGCTTGGATCCACCATGACCGCCAACGACATTCTCGACGGCATCCTCAAGATGACCGTGATGGTAGCGATCACCAGGCCTGCTGAGTTCATCGTGATCACCTTCCAACAGCAGCAGCAGAAGTCCTGATCCCTTCAGGCATGAACCGTAAACCCATTTACTTGAAACTCTGAAAAAACGTTGAGACATGGCAACTCCCACACCCGGAACAGGTGAAGATCAAGACCAATTTTGGCCATTACCAAAATTCTATTTCTCGGTTGATATCGGCGAATTCACTGATCTCTCCTTCCAAGAGGTATCCGGACTCGATATCGAGGCTGATGTGATCGAATACCGCCACGGCAACAGTCCCATCCATTCCGTCATCAAGATGCCGGGATTGCGGAAGTACGCCGATATCACCCTGAAGAAGGGCGTATTCACCCAGGACAACCGTCTGTACGATTGGCTGAACCAGATCAGCTTGAACACGTACAAGCGCCTGACCGTTGTGATCCGCCTCCTGAACGAGGAAGCAGCCCCGATGATGACATGGACGCTCACGCGCGCATGGCCCAAGCAGATCACGTCGACCGACATGAACTCGCAGAGCAGCGAAGCAGCCATCGAGTCGATCATCTTCGTCCACGAAGGACTTACGATCGAGGCCGCCTAACCTGTCCACACGATGCATTGACCAGAGCGGGAAGGTTTCTTCCCGCTCTTTTTTTTGACATGTCTGAGGAAATTGTAAATCGCAATTTCAACGTAATTTACCTCATAATCTGCCCCTGTGTCTCGCTACGATCCGCCTGCCGCCTTCTACTTTACGCTTAGCCTAGGCGTAGAACTAGACATGCAGTTTCAGGAGATCTCGGGCATCGGCGCCGAACTAGACTTCGAAGATGTGAGGGAAGGCGGGAACAATGACACGGTCTACCGGATTCCCACCAAGGTGAACTACCCTAACCTGCGGTGCGGCCGGGGGCTGGCCCCTCTCGGCTCCACCCTGCTGCCCTGGTGCATCAGCACCTTTTCCAACCTGGGGGGCATCTATGTGCCCATGACCATCGTTGTAACCCTCATGAACCGAGATCTCAGATCCTCTCCCTATATGATCTGGACCTTTTATGACGCCCTGCCACAAAAATGGTCTGTGTCTGACCTGAATGCTATGAAGTCTGAGGTCGTCATCGAGTACATCGAATTTAAATATACGCGGATGGACTGCCTACCCATCGTCTCCGTGCCCACCCTCACATGAGCTCATAGCGATAAAATGGATATGGGACAGGTTATAGCATATGGCAGAAGTAAAACAGATCGAGTATGCCGGTGGAGATAAAGGAAATGGTCATCAAAGGGATCGTGAGCAAAGGCAAGGCAGGGAAAAAAGATGACCCCGTCAAGTCTGGCGACAACGTCCAGTACAGCCACGCCGAAGGCCAGACAGGTGGGAAAGAAGACAAACAACTGGAGAAGCCCGTTGCCAGCCTGACCTATGGGCTGCGGAAACAGATCGTACAACAGTGTGTGCAGGAGGTGATGGACGCACTCAACAGAAGACTCGACCGCTGATATGTCAAAGCTGAGCATCAAAGGATATCCTGACTTCGTCAACGGCGATGTGAGTGGATTTGCGGTAGCCACCTTCACGTTGCAGCTGAACCCCGAAGAGTTCAGCATCGGCTATGACACGGAAGTGGAACAACTCGGAGAAGGCGAGGCGGGAACAGCCTCCGGCGTCCCGGTATCCAACCGCTCCAGGGCCTACACGAAGCAGAAACTCTCTATAGACTTTCTGGTAGACAACACCGGCATACTGCCCAATGCCCCCACCGGCCTGACCCTTTTCTCCATCGGCGGCTCCATTTCTGACACCATCGACACGCTCTACAAGGCCACCATCAAACCGACCAGCGACTCCCACATGCCGCCCTTCGTACATGTCGAATGGGGCAGCGCGATCGACTTGAAAGGGAAGGCTACCGACCTCGACATACAATACACCCGCTTCAACAGCTCCGGGGACCCAATTCGCGCCAAGGTCAAACTGACGGTGCTGGAAGAAGTCGATGAGACCGTCATCAGTCGTCAGTTTCAAAGCCCAGACATCACCCGCATGCCGACCATCCGCGAGGGAGACACCCTGGTGGCCATGTGCAATCAGTTCTACGACGATCCCTCCTACTTCATACAAGTGGCCAACCTCAACAACCTGCCCAACTTCAGACGCCTGAAGGTGGGCTCGGTGATTCGTTTCCCACCCCTGGAAAAATAGATGGCATGGCCTCCCCGAACGACTCCCTCCAAAAGACGCTCTCCTTCACGGTCAAAGTGAACAGCAATGAGCTGGATGCCAAATACCAGGTGATGAATATCCAGGTATGGCATGAGGTCAACAAGGTCGGCCGCGCCCGCATCTGCATCCTCGCCGGCGACCCATACGAGAATACATTCGCCGAGTCGGAAGACGCCAACTTCGTACCGGGCAAAGATGTGGAGATCGCCTTAGGGTACGACTCCACCAACACCACCGTCTTCAAAGGCATCATCCTCAAACACAGCATCAGCATGCGTGAAGGCTACCTGAAGTTCGCCTCCAGGAGCGTGCTGGTACTGGAATGTGCAGACAAAGCCATCAAGCTCACCATCGGGCGCAAGACGGCCCTCTACGAAGACAAACTCGACAGCGATGCGATGACGACCATCGCCTCCGCGGCCGGCGTCGACAAGACCATCACGGCCACCACGGTCACCCATCCGTTTCTGGTCCAGTATGATATCACCGACTGGGACTTCATCCTCAAGCGGGCGAAGGCCAACGGGATGGTCCTGCTCAACAGCCTCAACAAACTCATCGTCAAGGCGCCTGCCGTCTCCGGCAGCGGTGTGCTCACCCTTACGCAGGGAGAGGATGTGTCTAGCTTTCGCGGAGAGGTAGACGCCGGCACACAGCTGCAGGGGTTGACCGCCGACTCCTGGGACCCTCATACCGAGGCGGCTACGACGTCCACCGGCGCTGAGCCTTCCAACCTGAGCAAACCCGGCAACCAGGTCGGCAAGACGTTGGGCCAGGTGGCCAGTCCGGCCACCCTGAGCCTGGCGGTGAAAGCACCGCTTGCCACGACAGAGCTCAAGGCGCTGGCAGACGCCACCCTGCTGCAGTCGCGCTTCAAGCGGGTGCGCGGCGAGGTCTCTTTCCGCCGTGCCAACACCGTCTCGCTGGGCTCCATCGTCACCCTCGCCGGCTTTGGCACCCTCTTCAACGGCGACGCCCTGGCCTCCGCCGTCTATCACAATGTGGAAGACGGCGTCTGGACAACCACCGTCGGCTTCGGTCTCGCCGATGACATCTTTGAGAGCCCCGTGCAGGAGCGCGACGACCAGCGCTGGCTAGGCCCCATCTCCGGTCTGCACATCGGCATTGTCAAGAAACTCGATGCAGATCCACTCAGCAAGAACCGCATCCAGGTGATGATCCCATCAATCAAGTCCACCGGCAATGGCGTATGGGCCCTGCTCTCGCATTTCTATGCCACCAACAATGCCGGCAGCTTCTTCATCCCGGAAGTCAACTCGGAAGTCATCGTCGGCTTCCTCAACGATGACCCGCGTTATCCCGTTGTGCTGGGCTGCCTCTACGACAGCAAGAATGTGGCCAGTGAGACCCTGACGGCGGAAAATAACACCAAGTCGCTCCTCTCCAAGGAGAAACTCACCCTCAAATTCGACGACAAAGACAAGATCATCACCGTGATCACACCCGGGGAAAACCAGATTGTCATCTCCGACAAGGACAAGTCGATCACCATCAAAGATCAGAACGAAAACAGCATCATCATGTCGGCGGACAGCATCGCCTTCAGCAGTAAAAAAAGCATTACTTTCGACAGCAAGGATGAGATCACCATCACTGCCACCAAAGGGATCACCGTGAAGTCCTCTTCCGACGCCGTGACCCTCAACGGCAAAGACGTGAAACTCACCGCCAGCGCCAGCCTATCGGCATCGGGCTCCTCCGGAGCGGAGATCAAATCGTCCGGCACGGTCAACATCAAAGGCTCTATGGTCAACGTCAATTAAACAGGCAGCGAAACAAAGCGCATGAGTGAAAGAGCCTTTCTGGGCCGAGGCTGGTCCTTCCCACCCACCTTCATCAAGTCGTCCGGCGACGTCCTGCTCGTCAGTGAGGAGGAAGACATCCGCCAGAGCCTGCTGATCTATCTGAACACCCGGAGGGGCGAGCGGCTGATGCGGCTGGACTATGGAAGCATCGTCGCAGAGCACGTCTTCGACTCCGCCCGCAACGAACGACTCTCCTCCCTGTGCGAGCGCATCCGCAACGACATGCGCGTCTATGAACCCAGGATCCTCGTGCATGGAGTGACTTGCTCCACAGAGAAAGTCTCCGAAGGGATTGTACATTTCACGGTAGACTATGAAATACAAGCTACCAACATTCGAGACAACATCGTCTTCCCGTTCTACCTGACGGAAGGCACCCATGTCCGATGACATTGACCATTGGCACAAACAGGAACATATCAATCCGGCATGGGTGCCGGACGCGCGGCAAGGGCCCTCGAGCCGGACTTCTTCCTGCCCGATGAGCGGGGCTTCAGTGACTTCCTGAAGTTCATCAACCGCTATGCCCGCCATATCCGGTATTTCGATGCCTTGAACCGACCCGATGGCGACTGGCATGAGTTCTTCATGTCAGACGAGATCTTTCTCCTGGCAGACATCGACAGCTACCCGCTGGAAGAACTGGAGCGTCGCCGCGTCGACATCCTCATCAACTTCGAGACACAGACCAGCAACGAAGGGAAGCTTGCCCTCATCCGGGAGCTCTTCTCGATGACGTTCGGGTTGATGCGCACCGTCAACGACTGGTACGTTCTCGCCTCCCGCTTCAACCGGAACCGGCAGAGCTCTCCCCTGGAGCTAGAGCTCACCTCCGCCATCGAACACATCTCCTCCGGCAGCTTTCTCCGCCTCAAAGCCATCCGCTATGGCGCGATGCATGCAGACGGTTCCTATCTTTTCGAGTGGGACGACTCAGCCTTCAACTCCGTATGGAACAAAGACCGTCCCGTACAGGTCGTATACCTCATCGGCATACAGGAAAATGCCGAACGCCTCTCCCAGCTGCTGAAGCAGCTTATGTTCATCCTCAAGCCGCTGTACGACACCGTATCATACCTGGTCGTCCGTTCCCGCGGCATCATGGAACACTCGCTCACCCAGCGGGATGACCACCAGCCCCATATAGGCCTGCTGCTCTCTTTCCTGCATCTCTACCGGCATGTCCGGGCCGACATCAACCGGCTACCGGAGCGCCAGCTGAAGTTTTACTTCGAGCAGGTCTTGGGCATGCGTCCGCTGCCCCGGAGACCCGACCGCTTGTGGGTTGTCTTCCAGACAGACCCGCTGCGATGCCCCATCCGTCTGCCGAAGGGCGAGGGCCTGATTGCAGGACAGGATGCGCAAGGCCAGCCCCGCCGCTATGCCCTGGAGCGGGACGTGGTACTCAGCGGCGCAGCCATCCGCTCGCTCCGCAACCTCTTCGTGGCGCGGAACCCCAAGATCGATCAGAACAGTCGCTTCCAGATGGTGACAGGCCTCTACTGCAGGGAGATGGACCTCACACCCGCGCGGCCTGCCCCCTGGAGTGCCTTGGGCGAGGACCAGCGCTTCCTCCCCCCCTCCGAAAAGACGATGGAGGACGCACAGATGGGCTTCGCCATCGCCTCACCGACCCTCCGGCTGCGGGGTGGCGAGCGGATCGTAGACCTCCGCCTGCGCTTCTCAGAAGGCAGCTTCCATTACCTCACAGATATCCTCATGGATATCTCCAACCGGGGTCGGTTGCGCCCCTCAGAAGTCTTCGAGTCGGTCTTCACCGGATCCTGCATCGTCTCTTACACCTCCCCGCTGGGCTGGGTGGATGCCGCCGACACGCAGTTCCTCACGCCGGAGGATTGGGACGCGCGCACGCTCGTCTTGCGGGTACGACTCTCGAAGGCAGCCCCTTCCATGACCAACTACGTCGAAGAGGTGCACCAGCTCGGCCTGCAGGCCGGCCAGCCGATGCTGCGGGTGATGCTCAACCCGGCACATGCCTATCACCCCTATACGCACCTACAGTTCCTCGAGCTGGACGACATCGAGGTCAACGTACAGGTCAACGACCTGCGCCACCTACACCTGCACAGCAGCACCGGCGCCCTTGACGATGCAGGCCCCTTCGAGATCCTCGGGGCAGCCCCCAAGCGGGGGTCTTTCCTGCTGATCGGCAACGATGAGGTGTTTTGCAAGAAGCTGGACAGCCTGCAGGTAGGATGGTCCTATCTGGGCCTACCGCTCGATGAGTCCGGCCTGAAAGGCTATTTCGCTGCCTATCCCTATGGCATCACCAACGCCAGCTTCAAGCTCCGCGTCAGCGCCTTATCAGACCATCGCTTCTTCCCGCGCGACGACCAGCCCGACCAGGTGGTGGACATGTTTGAGTCCGTCAAACGCAGCAAGTCCGTCAAGAAAGACCGATTGATCGATGCCATTGAGATCGATAAGCTGAACATCCGCCATGACCCAGACCTGACGGAAGAATACCTGGAGTCGTATAGCAGCCGCAAGGCCCTTGGCTGGCTGAAGCTGGAGCTCATAGCCCCTTCGATGGGATTTGGAACCGAAGTCTTCGCCGATGTCTACAACGCCTCCATCGCCCAGTCGGCCGAAGCACAGGCCACCCGGCGGGGCCGCCCTCTCACATTACAACGCCCCCGTGATCCTTTCACGCCACTGGCTGAGCAGCCATACCTCAACTACACCGCCTCCTCCCGTCTCATCTTCTCGCCCTCTCGTTCCTTTCAAAACGATGTCGCTACGCGGGATGCCTTCTACCATCTGATGCCCTTCGGACATGCCCGCGTCTTCAGCAAGGAAGGGATCCATGGCACGAGGCTGCTGCCCTACCTGCAGGCAGAAGGCAGCCTGTTCATCGGACTGGCCAACCTCCGGCCTGGCGACCCGCTCAACCTCCTCTTCGAACTGGAACCCAACGACAAATGGTCGGCCGGCAAGCGCCTGGGCATCCAGTGGTCATACCTCTCCCATGACAGCTGGAAGGCATTTCCCCCGGAGAAGATCTTCTATGATGAGACCCATGGTCTCATACATTCCGGTGTCCTCTCCCTTGAACTCCCCCGCGACATCACCGACGACAACTTGTCGATGGGCGAAGGACTGCTCTGGATAGCGGCCACCTGCGACCGAAAGGCGGAGCTTCTGAGCCGTATCCGGCATATCCATCCCGACGCATCCGCCGCCCTCTTCCTAGACGACGGCAGCGACCCGGACCACCCGGTCTCCATGCCGGCTGGCAGCCTCACGGAAATGGAGCGCTACCACCCTGAAATCCTCGGCATCCGCCAGCCACTCCCATCGACAGATGGCAGGCCCCACGAAAGCCGCAGCCTCTTCAACCAACGCGTGAGCGAGGTGCTCCGGCATAAGAACAGGGCCATCACCGCCTGGGATATGGAGAAGATGCTCCTCCAACAGTTCGACTGGCTGGCCTCGGTGCGCGTCTTCGGCCATTCCGGCCATGAGGGATTTGTAGAGCCCGGGCAGGTCGTGGTGGCAGCCTTACCGCATATCCGCGACGCAGGCGTCTTCTACCAGCCCCTGCTCGACCCGGGACAAATCCTGCGCATGGAGGAATACCTCCGCGAAGCATCCTCTCCCTTTGTCCGCATCACCGTCCGGAATCCGACCTACGAATACATCTGGGTGAAAGGCCGTCTCATGATTGACAACGAAGAAGTCGGTGCCACGCTCAAGCGGCTGCATGAAGACATCCTTGCCTACCTATGCCCCTGGTTCTATGGCCAGCCACAGCTCGCGATGAACCTGCCTAATTACAAGCGCTCCGAACTGCTTGAATACATACAGTCCCGCCCCTACATCCGCTTCGTCACCGGCTTCTCCATCGCCCGCATGTACACCGACGACGAAGGCAAGTACCACCTGCACGACAGCGCCCGCGAAGAGAACAACGCTGATGAGATCAGCCCGGCCTACCCCTGGTCGCTCCTCGTTCCCCTCGCCGGCAACCGCATAGACATTATCCACGAAGCCGTATACCATGCCCCCGAGCCCTGCTCGCTGGAAGACCTGGTCATAGGCTCCAACCTCATCCTCAGCGACGACTTCGAAGCGGCCGAGGAAAGACCCAAAGAACCCGCCCGTCCGACCGTCTCCCCCACAGATGTACCTGTACAATACAGCTTCATGCTAAAATTATGATGCCATGGCACTCATGAACCGCCAGACATTGCGGAACTACTTCAAAAAGGGCAGCCTGCCCAATGCAGAGCAGTTCGGCGACCTGATAGACTCCAGCCTCAACATCGTCGACGACGGCATCGAACGGAGCGGGGAGAACGGCTTCCGCATCTCACCCGTCGGCTATTCCAGCAAGCTCATCTCCTTCTTCACCAACCTCCGGAACCGCGAGCCCGACTGGTATATCAGCTTGGACCAGGACGAAAGCCCCGGTCTCTCCATCCGCGACGCAGCCCATAACCCCCGACTCGTATTCAAAGAAGGGGCCGGTGTCGGACTGGGCGTGGGAACACCCCGCCATAGCCTCGACGTCAACGGATCTGTAGGGATGCACCAGCGCATCGGCACCCTGCTGCAGGGTGCCGTCCCCGGAGATGGCAAATGGCACGACCTCATCGCCGGGATCGACAAGCCCTGCGCCTATGAGCTCATGGTCCGCATCGACGGCCGGCAGGGCAGCGGTAAGTACGCACTGGCACACCTCATCGCCGTCAACAGCTTCGGGGGGAAACTCTCCTTCGGCAGCATCCGCAAGACAGCCGCTTACTACGGCAGCTTCTTCAACCGCCTGCGCTTCCGGTGGCATGGAGAGCTGTATAACTATTCACTGCAAGTAAAGACAAGTTCGCACTACGGCATCGATGAGAAGACCGGACAGCCATTCCCTATCCAATTCTCGGTGACAGGCCTGATGGAATAACCCCTCATGGAAAAACCCATCACCCTATCCAAGTCGCCCAGCGAACACCCCGGACTGCGCTTCGACGAGCTCTTCCGGGAAGGCATCCGCATGGCACAGACCCATTCGGGACGGATATGGACCGACTACAACTACCACGACCCCGGCGTTACGATCCTGGAATACCTAGTCTATGCCCTCATGGACCTGGCCTATCGTACCAACATGCCCGTGGAAGACCTTTTCTTCTTCGGAGCTGATGACCACGACCCCGTCCAGGAAAACCTGCTCTTTCCGCCGGAAGACATCTTCCCGATCAACCCCTATACCTCGTCGGACTACCGCCGACTGATTTTAGACCGCATCCGCCGCGTCAAGAATGTCTGGGTCAACCCCCTCTTCGATGAGCCGGGCGGCCACAAGGGCCTGCTGGAAATCCTCGTGCAAAGCCGTGATGACCTGCCCCCGGCCGAAAAGCAAACGCTCGCCGAAGAAATCACCGCGCTCTTCCTCCAACACCGCAACCTCGGATCCGACATCGGCCGGCTCGTCTTGCTGGAAGCCGTTCCCCTCAGTGTGTCCGGAACCGTACTGATCGATGTCGATGCCATCGGTGAATTTGTCCTCTCCCGGATCTTTGCCGAACTCGACGCCTATATCAACCCCGAAGTCAAGTTCAGCAACCCCTACGACCTCATCCAAGCAGGCGTGCCCACAGACGATGTATTCGCTGGCCCGAAGCCGCTGCACGGGCTCATCCGGCCAGAAGAGCTCCGCCCGAAGGCCGACTCGATCTACGTGTCCCGCATGCGCGACATCATCAGCCGCATTCCCGGCGTGAAGGCCGTCATCGAGTTGCAAGTCTTCCGCCGCGGCCTGCCCGTACATGGAGATCAAATCGCCTTTCCATCCGACGCATACCCCGTCATCGAATTCACCGACTGGATGCAGCCCGGCAGCCAGGGGATTCGACTGCTCAAGAACAGCCTGCAAGTGGAAGTGGACCCGCTCACCACCCAACAGCTGCTCGACTTCGAGCTGGCCTCCCGCCGCAGCCAGTACCTCGGGCGCATCCAATATCAAAACGCCCTGCCCAAAGGGCGCTTCCACCCCGAAGAAATCATCAAGCATTTCTCCATCCACAATGAGTTCCCCGCCATCTATGGTCTGGGCGACTATACGCAGATCCAACAAACATCTTCCAATGAGCGTAAGGCCCAGTCCAAGCAGCTCCGGGCCTACCTGGCATTTTTCGAGCAGATGGTGGCCAACCACCTCGCACAGCTCGCCAACGTCCGCAAGCTCCTCTCCATCGGGCCAGACCATACGACTTATTTCACCCAGCTGCCGACAGACATCCCCTTCTTCGACGAATTGCTGTTTGAAGAAAAAGCCGAGCTGGAGAAGGGCCTCCGCGAGATCACCAACGACGGCAGCAACCGCTACAACCGGCGCAACCGCGTCCTCGACCACCTCATGGCCCGCTTCAGCGAGCATTTCGAGGCCGACATCCTCCGAAAAAATGCCTTGCATGATGCGGCCGCCAACCGCGATCAAGTAGATAGAGATATCATCGAAGCGAAAATCCGCTTCCTCCGGCATATCACAGACATCTCCACCCACCGCAACCGAGCTTTCGACTACCGCTCGGCGGAGCTCTGGGATACCGGGAATGTCTCCACCCTGGAAAAGAAGATCGGGCTGTTGCTGGACATCCGCCAGTCGGGCCGACGCTCCCTGCCGAAAGTCCTGCTGAATGCACTGGGCGGCACCGCCTCCAACCCTGCAGAGGCATTGGAATGGGAAAGGCAAACCCTTGTCTCCGAGGCGGGGGAGCAGACGGTCAACGTCATCCGACCCTCCGCCGGCGCCCAGGATGCCTCCCAGGCGCAATTCCCGCCCCAAGGCCCCTCCTTCATTCCATACCTGTTTGCCAACATCTCCAACCCGCGGACGGTGCGGGTCTTCTCCTCCAGGAATGAGGGAAGGCCTAACCATCACATCCTGCTACGCATGCCGGACCGTTCGACGGAGGCCGTCTTGTATGAGCACCACGACATCCAGGAGTGCCTCACACAATTGCAGCGGATGCGGGAGCGGCTGGCGGCCCTCGACCGCGCGTCAGAAGGATTTCACATGGTAGAGCACATCCTGCTCCGCCCCCTGGAGCCGGTGCTCTTTCAATTCAACATACTCGATGAGAATGGAGATGTATACCTCTCGAGCTATTTTCCGGGGTCCATGGAGACGCAGTATCTCGTCTCCGATGAGATCCCTCTGATCGGTAGCCGCGAGGAGCAGTTCGGCGTCTTGGCCAAAGCAGAGGCGACACTCTTCGAAGTGCTGCTCTACGATACCAACAACCAGCCCGTAGCACGCCTGGCAAAATCATTTCCCAACCAGCCGGCCGCCCAGATGGCCATCACGGAGGCCGTGGCCTACCTGGCCCGCATCCTTTCCAGGGAAATACCCCTCAGCCAGGTTTTGGAAATCAGCACTTCTGGCAACCAGCGACTGGAGATTCCTTCTGATTTCATCTTCTCTCATACAGTCAGCTTCATCCTGCCTGACTGGCCCGTCCGTTTTCAAAATGACGAGTTCCAGGCTCTCTTCAAAAGCCTAGTACTGCAAAACCTCCCCGCACACTTCGACGCGCATGTGCTGTTGCTTGACCCAATGCGGCTGGCTGCGTTCGAAGACTTATACGGCCGCTGGCTGTCCACCAAATCAAAGCAACAGTCCACCTTCCAGGAGATCGACAGTCTGTCACTTCAGATGATCCAGACTCTGAACCGCATAAGGCTTGGACCATCGGCCCCATGATTTCCCGTCACATCATCCGCAGGCAGATCTTCGAATTTGAAATACCGGAGGAAAAAGAATACCCCGGCTTTGCACAACGCATCTCCGAGCTGCAGTCGTCGTCTTTCGCCGATGAGCTCGACACCCTGCTGTCTGCGCTCGTGCCTGACGATGTGTACCTGCAGATCGACAAGATCGAATTGGACGTCGGCCGTCTCGACATCGACGACTTAGGCGGCATTCTCATCAAAAGGACCCTCGATGAACTGGAGAAGAGTCTGTTGAAGATGCGGGGCAGCCCTGCCCTCGCACGATCGCTGCAGTCGGACCCGCTGACGCGTGATCTCCGTCTGCTGGCATACTTCGTAGAGCATGCTCGGCTGCCCTGGTGGTCGCCCTCGCAGGGGACTTCCATTCAGGCAGTGACCACGCGGCTGCTGCACGACCGCCTCTCTTTGTTACGGCCCCTATTTGCCCAATGGCGGCACGACCCATTGCGGCTGCGGCGATGGCTTAGCCACATCGACACGCATGCGCTCATCCCTGCCTGGAAACAACTCTATCCCACATTGGGGGAGATCTCAGACAGCGACCTGCGCCGTTGGGTGGATGCCGCCATCCGCCTTATATCTCCCACCATCGGCCGAGAAGCCTCCAGAGATGCCGTGCGCTATATCCTCCTGTCTGACCTGCTGGAGCCCATCACTACCCCATCCCGCATCCCACCCGACCCCCGCAACCCACTCAGCCTGCTGAAAAAGGCCACCCCCTTCACGTCCCTGTCAGATATGGGCTTGCGCTACCGCAGCTTCACGCGTCGCGATGACCGCCGGCGGGAAGATGTCCGCCTGCCCGCCGCTACCCTTGAGCGGCCCTTACCGACTGCTGCCGGCCTGCCGGCGCCAGCCGCTGGACGTCCGCAAGAAGCCATGCCACCGGGTGGGACAGGGCTGACAGACAGGCCCCCGCACGACTCGGAAGAGATTGCTGAATTCCGCACCTTCCTGCTCTCTGGCCATTTGATGCGATACCGCTCTCGCAGTATGAACACAGAACTGGTGCGGTTATTCCGGGGACTAGTCATCCATCAGCTGCCGGTATTGGAAACCACCATCAAAGACCTTGGCAGAAGCGAACGGATTCGCCGGCGCATCATCGACTCCATCTCTTCGCCGAACATCCGCTTCTTCTTCGAGAAGGCGGTGCCTTCCAAGAAGGATCTCATCGACTGGGTGTCGGATGTCTACCTGGAGACGCAGAAGAAGTTGCGGCCCATTAACCAGACCAATATCCGTGTACGCCGCTCCGTCGATGAGATCACCCTTGAGATCTATACATCGACAAACCTCAACGCCGTTACCAATGCAACCTTCCTGCGGATGCATTTCCAAAGTATGGCGCTCAAGCATCACATTCGTTATGAAGACCTCTTAAGCAAGATCGTCGAGTCAGTCGGTATGCGCCTTATGCCTGTCTCCTCAAGGTTTTATGAGAATTTGCTGAAGGTCTACCGCGAAGACCTGCATCCATTGCAGGAAACAGCTATTCCTGACGTGCCCGCCACGCCTTTCGAGGCCTCTGAGGCGCCGCCTCCACGCCCAATGGTAGAGCCGGTGCCACCGGAGCTGCTGCGACTGCTGACGAGGGAAGTCATGCGGGCGCTGATCCTGGCCAAAGGCACCGGCATCTTTGGCAAGGCCACCCGCTCCCTGCAGGAGCTGATCACTGCATACATCCGACTGGGCAAAGACCCTCCGCAGCCGGACGCCTTGGAAGCAGGCGAACTGCGGCAGCGCATTGCGGAGTACCTCGACCTGGAGCCCGATTTCCTTGCCTTTGCCTTGCAGTTTACTGCCCGCCGTTATCCGGAAGACGCCGGGCTGCGCGACATCGCCACCACGCTGTCGGGCCTTGCCGACACGCTGGAAAGCCCCGACCGCCGGATGACGGCAGAAGAAGTGCTGGCCCTGGCAGCACACCTAACGACACACCGTGTCTATTACGAGATCGGCCAGGTAAAATCGCTGCTGCTGCCGGCATTGAGGCAGATACGCATCGACCGTGCCGTCTTCACCGCCGTGCTGCGACTCCTTTTTGATGGGGAGGCTGGCCTGGTGGATGTCACCTTGCATCGGCTGTTGGACAGGGCCGGCGGCAAGTCTCCTGACAGCGGGTCAGTAGAGAGGGAAGAGATCTACCGGGCCTTCATCAGCGCTACCCTGGATGTGCGCAACACACCCTTCAGCCTGAACCGCGTCTTTGCCGAGGTGCGAAGGCGCCTGCAGCCCGACCGGGAAGAGCCTTTCGTCTTGCCGACGCGGCTCTCCGAGATCAAAGGGCATGCCTTCCAGGATGTTGTCAAGGCAGGGGCCGACCGCAAGGGCCGGAAAGGGGTGATGACCCGAGAAAACGCCATCATCCGGCTCTACAACATCTTACACCTAGACCTCTTACTGCAGGAGGTCGGTGCGCGCTTCTTCGACAACATCCCCTTCAGCTTTGAGTTGCTGCTGACGCGCTACCGGCAGTCGCTGCTCGACATTCTGCATGCTAAGCGCCTGGATCCGGAGTTGGCGCATTTCTTTGCCTATACTGACCCCTCGCGCCTCTTTGAGCAGATCCGGGCCCTATACCCCCGCTCCCGCGTCGAACGAGTCTCCAGGGTCTTCGGCCATGCGGTAAACCTCCTACAGCGAAGCCGCTGGCTTACGCTCGACCGGGAACAGCTGCAAGCCTTCGGCCTCCTGGATTCCTATGCCCATCTCTTTGCCCGTGCCGATACCGAGCTGTCTGTCTCAGACATCGTCCTCAATATCCTCCAGCGGGCTGCCTCGGACCGACTGCTCTCCCGTTCCTTCCTGGACCTGTTCCGCGAGCCCGACGACGATGTCGTCTTGCGCCGGCTGGGAAGGCGCATGGGGCAAAGGCGCCTCGAGCGGCTGCTGCCTACGATGGATGGGCTTCCTTCGTCGCGCGGGGATGCCCTGAAGAAGCGCATCCAGCTTTTTCGCGACCTCTTACCCGAAGCACCCAGGGAGGCCTCCGAGCGGGACGCCTATCTCTCCCTCTCGGCCATCCTCTCGCTGGGTCGCTTTCCCGATGGGCATCCTTTCGAAGGGCAGTCGCTGGAATCACAAGCCGACTACTTGGCTCAGCAAGTGGTCAGCGGCCGGCTGCTGGCAAGGCTCCTGGCCGCCCGCCCGCCCCGGCATGCCACCTCAATCCTCCTGGCGGCCGTCCAACGCCCGCCCCTGGTGTCGGCCATCCTCCAGCAGTTCGGCGTCGACCGGGCGGCGGTGGCAAGGACCTTCCGCCATTGGGCTGCTCGGGCAGGCGACCCACGGCTGACGGAAGAGCAGCTCATGCGCGAGGTCCTCCTTTACCGCCAGACCCGGGAGGTCGGCAGGGGAGAAAATGCCTTGCAGCAATCCGTCATGGCCTACCTGGTGGAAGAGGGGACACTCAGCTTCTGGCAGGCACTGAAAAGTCTCCCGCGGGAAGGGCTGCCATCCGGCGAGGTGCAAGCGTTGCTGGATGCCTGGCCCCGCCGCGCGCTGGAGGCCCTGGCAGGGCCGGAGCCTTGGTACGAGTTTTATTTCGGGGTGCTGACAGACCCTTCTCCTTCCCGCGAGCAAGACTACCGGGCCATCCACGCCTGGGCCGACTACCTCTTCCGGCATCCGGCGGGCCGCACCCGCAGGCGCACGCTCACCCTGCTGGTAGATACCTACCTGCATGCAGGACCCGGGCAGCCGGGCGATGCAAGTCCGCTGCACCTCCGCTTCCTGGAGGCATTGCTGCCTTTCGACCGGCTGCCCGCGGGGGCCGTAGTCAGGCTGCAACGCGCGCTGGTGTCTGCCGGTGTGCCGGTGGCGGCCATCACCACCCATCTGGCAGCGCAAGGCCTGGGCACAGACCTTCCTGACGAGGGGGCAGGGGACAGGGAGCCTCCGCCAACGCCGCCGGAAAAGGCAAAGCTGCGGGACATCCCCACGCCCAAACAACTGCTGAGTGCCTTGTCGCGCACGGGAGGCACGGGAAACCGCCTATTAGCCGGCCTTCGGCGCTGGGTAGACGACCGTCGATGGAGCCCTGCCGAAGCCAGCCAGCTGGCAGAGCTGTTGCCGGCACGTGCCTGGCAGGCCTTGCTGCGCAGTCTGGCACCCGGCATAGAGGTCCAGGGCCTCGTCGACGCCTGGGTGGAACTCTACCGCAGCATGGGCTGGCAGCCGGCCGCCCGCCAGGCAAGACGTGAAGTGCTGGGCGTCCTCTTTTCTCAAAAACTCTGGCGCTATCGGACCCCGGCGGCCATCCATGCTGCCCTGCTGGCAGCGGCCTCCCAGCCGGCAGAAGGCTTTTCGGTCGAAGGCCTGGACAGCCGGCCGATAGCCGCTTCCGAAGAGGCTGCGCTCACCTTTTTCCTGGAGACGGGCATGGTGCCGGGCATCGGCTTGGTGGCGGCCTCCGCACCGGAATACCGGGAGATGGCCCAGCAGGTAGCATCGAAAGGCATGGCGCGCTATTTTTCGACGCGGCAGCTGCATCCCATGCATGAGGAGGAAGTGCTCGCATTTTTTCAGCCTGCTGACCTCAGTGAATATATCTTCAGCGCCCTCACAAGGCAGACGTCAGACCCTGCCTTGCAGGCATTCCTGCCTGCCCTCTCGGAAGAGGCCATGCGTTCCCGCGTCCGGCTGGCATCGTTGGTGCAATTCATCCGGCTCTTCCGGCAGCGGACGGCCGGGCAGCCGGCGCTGGGCAATGCCGGGGTAGGGCGACTGCTGTCCGATGCCCTGCGGATCAGCGGCTTTGAAACCCTCGTGGCAGCTGCGTCTGAGGCGATGCCGCTGGAGGCCTTCCGCCGGACGCGCAACCCTCTGCTGCGCAGGGTTCAGGCTGAGCGGCTCCGAAAAGCCCGCCGCCCCCGGGCCGCCCTCGAGCAGGCTGTCTGGTTCTTCCTGCGGACAGGGATGCTGGCACCCGATGCCAGCTTTGAGTCTGTCGACGCACTCACGGCCTGGCTGCACGAACGCATCCGCACCGGCGACACCCGCATCCGTAGCCTGCTCTTCCAGCGAAGCCGCGAAGAGAGCGCCCGCCAGCGTGTCCGCCGCCTCATCGCCGGGCTGGATGAGCGGAGCCTTTACAACTTCGTGCATCCCGCCCTCTTCACAGAACTCAGCGAGCTGACCCGTATGATGCGGCAACGCTTCGGCATTGACGTCTGGAGGGCCGTCGGTGCCCGGACCGATCGTGACCGGATGGACAGGATCCTGCAGTGGTGGTCGCGCACCCGCTACCGGCTCGACACCCCCCTGCGGATCCTCCAGCGCTTTATGGAAGCCGTCACCTCCGTCCTCGACGAACGACAGCTGGCGCGCATACAGAGGCCCGAGCCCGGGCTCCTCACGCCTGCAGAGCGGGACCTCTGGCAGGAGCTCAGAGCACTGATCCCCGACTGGATAGATTCCCCACCCGAGGAGGAGCGCAAGCTGAAGCCGCCGGCAGCCTCAGAAAATGCAGAGGCGATGAACGACCCGGAGCCTACGCCCGACCCGGCTGATGGCATCCCGGTCCGGAACGGCGGACTGGTGCTGTTATGGCCATTCCTCGGCCGGCTGTTCTCCCGGCTGCAGCTCACCGATGGCAAGAATTTCGTGGGCGACCAGGAGCTCTCCCGCGCCATCCGCATCACTGAATACATCGTCACCGGCCGCACCGACATGGAAGAGCATCAGCTCGCCCTCAACAAAGTCCTCTGCGGCGCTCCGATCGACTTCGAAGTGCCGGCCAACATAGATGTCTCCACAGAAGAGGCAGACCTCTGCGGGAAAATGCTCCAGGGCGTCATCCGAAACTGGGAAAAACTCAAGACGACAAAGCCCGACACCTTCCGCGAAAGCTTCTTGCGACGGGAGGCTATGCTCTATCGCATCGAAGAGCGCTGGGAGCTCGTCGTACAGCGAAAAGCCTATGACATGCTGCTCGATACGCTGCCTTGGAACATATCGATGATTCAGCTATCTTGGATGCCCGACCGACTTGTAGTCCAGTGGAAATGACCCTGATGGCCGACCCTTCGAAGGACCATATCATCAGCCTCGAAAAAGAACTCGACTGGCTATCGCAACTGCTCGACCAGAGGATGCAGTCGTATTTCGAGTCAAAGCCCTTCGACCCGGCAGCCCTCCCGCCACCCCAGCTCCAGGGCAAAGGTGCCTATGGCAAACTCGTGCAGGAACTCTCGCTCACCATCGAAGAACGGATCGCCCTCTGCATGTCGCTGGTGCCAAACATCAGGCCGCAGCTCTTCGACCGCTTCTTCATACAGAACAAGTCCATCGCCCGCAGCTTTACGGAGTTCGGCGGAGCCGACAATGCCCAACACCGAGGGTTTGTCCCTACTGGCGAGACCGTCTGCTTCGTCATCGCCGAAAAGGACCTGCAACGCCGCATCACGCTCCTGCAGATGTTCTCGGAGGATCATGTCTTCTACCGCCGCAACATCCTGCGGCTCTCGCATGGCGCAAGCCAGGAAATGTTCTGGTCGGGTCGCCTCACCCTCTCCGAAGAATACCTGGCACTGCTCACCACGGGTAAGCCCTTCGAGCCGCGCTACAGTCCCATGTTCCCCGCCCAGCGGTTGCAGACCTACCACCGGATGGAAGACCTCGTCCTCAGCCCCATGGTGCTGGACGAAGTCTCGCATATCCTGCATTGGCTCCGGTTCCAGTCGGAGATCCGGGAAGACAGCCTCCTGCAGCAACGCTTCCGCAAAGGATACCGCGCCCTCTTCCATGGCCCGCCCGGCACCGGCAAGACCCTGACCGTCGCCGTCATCGGTCATGAGACCAACCGGCCTGTCTTCCGCATAGACCTCTCACAGCTGGTCTCCAAATACATCGGCGAGACAGAAAAGAACCTGTCGACCGTCTTCGCATTGGCCGAGAACAAAAACTGGATCCTGTTTTTCGATGAGGCGGAGTCGCTGTTCTCCAAACGTACTGAGGTCTCCGACTCGAAGGACCGCTATGCCAACCAGGAGACCTCCTACCTGCTGCAGCGGATCGAGAACTTCGACGGGCTGGTCATCCTCGCCACCAACCTGAAGCCGAACATCGACCGGGCCTTCCTCCGTCGTTTTCAAAGCATTATCAGCTTCAACGTCCCCGAGGCGCTGGAGCGCGAACGTATCTGGCGGAACCTGCTGTCGGGCTTCGGTTTGGACAAAGAGGTCGACCTGGCCACCATCGCACGCGACCATGAAGTCTCCGGCGGGTCTATCCACAACGCCGTACAGTTCGCCTGGCTAAATGCCCGTTCCCGCGAGTCCGCTTATATCCAGATGGGAGACCTCGTGCACGGCGTCATCCGGGAGCTCGGCAAAGAGGGCAAGACTTCCCGGATCTAACCCAACCGCTTACATGTCACGCCCCAATAAGATGTTCCAATACCTTTTCTGGCCTGAAGAATGGGCCCGGGAGGCGACGGCGCAGCTCAAGCGAGCGCAGGGGCAGGTCCAGCTATTGATGCAGGCCTCCGACTTCGGATGGTTGGAAGAAATGCTCTTCCGACTCGTCAACAAAGGAGTCTATCTCGAGGTATGCCTCCGAGAGCACCCGACCGACAAGAGCCTGCGATATGTCAACGCCAAGAAACGCCTGGTGCTGGCCGGCGCTGAAGTGTGCGTACATCCTAGGTACTCCTTAGAGGATCCGGCAGAGTCGTTTCTCATCATCGACCGGCGCCATTTGATCAGCGATACCCGCTACCAAACCCACGACGACCACCGGGGCATCCTGATCGAACGCACCCGACATTTTCACAGCCTCATGGCCTCCGGCCATCGTGAGAATCCGGCCAAAGACGACCTCCGCATCCGCCTCTGGAGTAGCGCGCCGGAAGTGCCGGCCGGCCAGGCCGTCGACATCTACTGGGAAGTCGAGAATGCAGACTTCATTGAGATGGAACCCGGTGTCGGTGCCATTGCCTCCAGCGGCAGTCTCCCGATGACCATCTTCGAAGACACCCTTTTTCGCGTCAAGGCTGGGAACCGCGGCGGCATGCTGATGCGGCCGCTGATCGTACTGATTTCAGAGCCTTCACTGCTGGAAGTGACCGTCAGCGTACTGGATGCCGGCTCCGGCATCCATATCCCCCTAGAGTCAGCCTCCGAGACCACACGCAGCTATGCCGTGCTGCGGGGCGACCGCATCCGTGTCTCCTGGCGGACGCCCGTCTCGGCACAACTACAGGAGAAGCGGCTGGGGCGGCTGCCTGCAGAAGGGAAACGTGACATGGAAGTTTCGGTTGACCAGATATTTGTGTTTACTTTGAGAACAACCTATGAGGAGGCGGTGACGCAAGTCTCCGTCGTAGTCATGGACGAACCTTCCTACCTTCCGCAGCTCGCACGGAAGGCTACCGCCCGGCCAGCAGCGCAAGGGTTTAGCCTCCGGCGCTGGCTGAGGGTATGGGTGCGACGGCTCAAACGCTTGATATATACATAGTGGCAGGCATGCAGAAGCAAGACAACATAACAAGGCTGCTGATCTTTTGCGCCGGAAGCAGTCCGGAGCTGCTCCGCCAATGCCCCGCCTCGGAGTGGATCAAGCATACCGGCATCGGCATGACCGTGCTGATCACTTCCATCCTGGCGCTCGCCTCCTCCAGCATGGCCCTCTACTCTGTCTTTGGCTCGCTGTGGGTGACACTGCCCTTCTCCCTGCTATGGGCGGTTCTAATTTTTAACATAGACCGGTATATCGTCTCCAGCTTCCGCAAGAAGGGCAACCCCCGCAAAGAGTTCCTCCAGGCCCTGCCGCGTCTCTTGCTAGCAATGAGTATTGCAATTGTCGTGGCCAAGCCTCTGGAGATGGAGATCTTCCGCTCCGAAATCCACCAGGTGCTGGGAGAATGGAGGGCCGCCAAGCTCGAAAGTCTGGAGATGACCTATGTCTTACGCGCCCGCAGCCTAGATGCAAAGGCGCTCAATGCCCGAAGCCTACTCGACGCGTCGGGCAAACGCCGCGACCGATACTATCAGGAATATGCCTGCGAATGCGACGGCACCTGCGGCACAGGCCTGCGGGGCCGGGGTACTGAATGCCATGCCAAGCAGCTTCGCTATGAATCCAGCGAGCAGGAATATGCATTGGAGAAGGAAAGATACGAAGCTGCCACCGCCGCAGTGGACCAGGAGCGGTCCAGCCTTTACCTTCAGCGGTCGGCCGACCGGCAGAAAGTCGAAGAAGAGTTCTCCTCCGGCTTCCTGGCCCGCCTGAATGCACTCCACAGCATCGGTACCCTGGCATCCTACGCCATCACGCTGCTGCTACTGATGGTGGAAGCTTCTCCCGTCATGGCCAAACTCCTGGGGTCTGAAGGCCCCTACGACAATTTGGTGCGCATGTCGGAGAATGAATACCGCCATCGCTACATGCGGTCCGTCTATAAACAGAACCTCGATCTGCAGTCGCTGTACAACGCATCAAAAAGAATGGCGCCCAGCAGCCTCGAGTCCACCGCAGAATCGCCCTATGCCGATTCGCATCTCAAGTATGCTGAGCTGCGAAGGAAATTGCGTACCCGCTTAAAAAACAAATGACGTGTACGTCCATTGCCGGTCTATATTTCTATCTCTTACGCTGCTTGCGGCCTATGGGCTGCCAGCCAGCCTAGAGGCGCAAGTCACCATCCCTCTCGCGGAGAAGAAGTTCTCCAACCTAAAAGATGGAAAGGGGTACCTCATCGAAGACTTCGGGTATTTCAAATCTCAAGTTGTAGAAAATATCTCCTCCGTAGGGAGCTCTGCTGTAGATGGGCTCGATGAAACGCTTCGAAAGCGAGCCGACAGTCTTTTTGAGGTTCTAAAGAAAGACCGCTCCGTATCCATGCCGAGAGAAGACCTGTCACTGGTCAAACATTTCCCCGCCGTCGACGAAGAGCCTCGGGTCATCGCCAACCTGGTATTCACTCTTGCCCGGCTTGGCGGCAGCCGCAGCCTCGAATATGCCGTCCGCCGGGGCGATACCCTCGAGATAGAATATACGATCCTACGGGGGAAGGGCTTTGACGAGATAGAAGTCCTAGAAGGCAAGGAACTCCGTTTCAACGCGGCCCGTAATATGAAGAAGGCAGAGGTAAACAACCAGCTCGTCATCTTGGCAGACGGGATGATCACGGTGAACCTCTACAATAAAGGCCCTGTCCCATCAAAAGGTAAGCTCGTCATCACCGTCCGCCCTGCCCTGGCACGCCTTGCCCTGCGGTATCTCTGCGATACCCTCGCCAACCAGGTAAAGATGAAAGTGCTGCGGGTCGACACCCTTTCAGAGATCTTCTTCAGTCGTGCCGTCGCCCTCGCCTCGGGCCGCGACATCACCCGCACCCCCTTCGTACGCGTCGATGTACCCGTCACGCCTGGCAGAAGATACCTCGCCATGGGCTACTGGCTCGGGACAGGCGAGAAAAGCCTCAAAGCCTGGCAGACGCTCGCCACGGCGGAGGCCTCTCCGCTCTTGCCCTACCTGACCGGAGAACTTAAGCGCCGCGACCGGGTACGCCTGCCGGTCGACACCTACAAGGAGGTACGCTTCGACATCCGCTTCGACGGGGTCTCACTGCGCTCCCAGGCACAGAATGGCATGCAGGGGACGGTCGCCCGCGACCCCGAGGGTCCCGATGTCCATCCCAACTATGGCTTTGTCGCCCTCACCCGGGGCTTGTCGATGCCCTCCAGCATCGGACTGGAGCTGGAAAACCTCTCCAAAGTCTATGGCTGCCAGACGCAGGTCGACGTGGTCGGTCTCTACACGGAAAGCCACGAAGAAGAACTAGAGGTAGAAGAAAAGACTTGCCGAGAATACATAAAGCTCTCTTTCCTGTGAACCTCCGCGCCGCGATATACTACCCTTCCGCCTGCCTGATGCTTGGGTTTGTCCTCTATGGATGCACGGGCTGTGGCTCGGAATATTCCCAACTGCTCTCTCTCAAGACCAGCACCCGCCGGGTGATGACTGAATACAGTTTCCTGCAACGCACTTCGGAACGCCTGGTCGGCAAGCTGCCTGGCGGGGGAAAAAGATCTTCGTACGACTCATCCCGCCTCACACCCCTGGCACAGAAGAATCTAATCACCCGCTACAACTATCTCTATTCGACCCTGAACCCGATGCGGCCGGAACGGGTCGGATTGTATTTTGACAGTGCCCAGTCGATCTTCTGGACGCGCGACAGCAGCCGCGAGCGCATCCGCTTCGGCGCGGAAGTCTATGGCTGGCATCCAGCCTGGATGTCTGACAACTGGCTCCTGGCACCCTTCCGACTGCTGACGACTCTCTCATATTATTCCTACAACGTCGACCCTGCCACCGGCGGCTGCCTGAATCCGGCCGACATGGAAGCTTGGAGGTCGATAGCGCTGGTCGACTCCGCCCATGCCTACGACTGCCGCGTCCTCCTATCCGTCGCCTGCGATGGGGCCGACAACTCCGCCCGCTTCCTCACCAATACCGATGCCTGGTCGCTGCTGTCAGACTCCCTGTCATCCCTACTGCGCGTCCGAAAGGCCGATGGCGTAGAAGTCTCTTTCTCAGACATCCCGTCCGACATGGGTCCTCGCTTCACCGCCTTCATCGAAGCCTTGAGCCAGAGTCTAGAGAAATCGCTCCCTGGTGGCGACTTCTACCTGTCCATCGTCTTGCCGCCAGACGACCCGGACCTTGTCTTCAACCTCGATGAACTCCAGCGACTTGCCGACATGATGGTCGTACAGGGGTATGAATATGCCGACGAAGAAGGTGCTGCGGTTGCCGTCGCCCCCCTGCTCTCCGCAAACGAAAACGGCCCCAGCCTCGACCGCACCGTGAGAACTTATATGGACCGTGGCCTCGACACCCAGATGGCCGTCTTGGCCCTGCCGCTCTATGGCAACCAATGGAGGGATACGCTGGATGCCCAGAAAGGCAACTATGTGAGCCGCTTCGACCGGAAGGTCACCTATAGTGAGATCCGCAGGGTATACAACCCCCTCGACACCAGCTATGTGCTGACGCCTTCCCTGGATCCACTGTCGATGACCAACTACTACCTGGTGGAATTCCCCGACCGCTCCGCCATCGAGTGCTGGTTCGACGACGACTTCACCCTCGGCCGAAAGATGGACCTCGCCATGGCCAGGGGCTTCCGGGGTGTGGGGCTATGGGCTTTGGGATATGATGTGGGCCATGATGAGATCTGGAAGCAAGTCCGCAATCGCTTCGCCACCGACACCGTGCAGTTCCGCGACCCGGTAACGGCCTTCCTGGGCTATCCCATCCGCATCGGGAATTTCTTCCTCCGTCATGGCGACCTCATCGCCACCACGTCGGCAGTCTTCACGCTAACCGTCGTACTCGCCATGTTCCTGGCCTTCAGCGACTGGCGGGTTCGGACCTCCATCTTCTACGAAGGCTTTAACTTCTTCGTCTATATCCTGGTGAGTTCCCTGCTGATGGTACCGCTGCTCAGCTGGCTCGGCTTCTTCGGAGATACCAGGAGCGGGCTGTTGATAGCCTTCCTGGTTGGCATCGGTGCCGGATACCTGATCTTCCGCCTGACGAAGTCCATGCAGTTCAAAAGGCCCTGACCCGCATCCTAGATGCCATGAAAGTACTTGCTCGCGAACTGAGTTTTTTCTTCCTCTTCGCTACAGCCTCCATCTGGCTGACTCCAACATCTGTCAACTTCCTTGGCCTCACCTCCGAGGCTTTCATCGTGAATAAGGTAGAGAAGATTTTCCTGATGCAGATAGGCCAGCTGGCATTCATGGCCAACCTGGTCGTGTTGTATCTCCTGCGGTTCGTATTTACGCTGGTCCGACGCAAACTGATGGGCAGCAGCGGCCCGCAGCCCTGATGGCCATGATTCATCTGTTGGCCTGTCCGAAGTGGGCCGTGGGCTAAATTTTATTTGTGCTGTACTTTATTTCATCTACGTTCCGCATAAAATCTTCAGTCGGTGGGTAAAAACCCTGCTTGAAATTATTTAAATGCCCCTTATTTTTGAATACGATTCACATGGTTCAATAAAAAGACGACGCTTGCCTGGGTATCTAATCATCTCAAACCAGGAATTAGTCTGCATCCTACCACCAGTTGAGCAGCCTGGATTTGCCGCATTTTTTTGGCGATACTCTGATAAAGTCTTTCGGTTCTCAATGCTTTACACATGTCATCGAATTTGGCTGCTACAAAGGAATACCACCCGAGCATATCGTTCAACTTAATCATTCATCATATATAAATCCCATCCCTTCATCTAAAAATCTAAAATCATGCACATCAAACCAGGCATCGTCCCTGTGTTGAGCCGTTGCAGTATCCACCCGCAATGCTTATTGGTGGTGAGGTTCTCATTCCTCTTTTTCTTTGCCTTCAGCATCCATGCGACTGCCGATGGCTTCGCAGATCGATTCACGCTGCTGCGCAGTGATGCGGTTCTAGAAGAATTCTTAGGATTCGTTGCTCCGCCAGATGATGTCCGCATTAGCGGCCAGGTGACTGATGAGTCTGGGAAGCCGGTACAGAACGTAAGCGTCGTCCTGAAAGGCACCTCCCGTGGTACTCAAACGGACGCCAGTGGCAGTTTCTCGATTGAAGTACCGGACGGCAAAGGGATACTGGCCTTTTCTTCCATCGGCTTTGCCCCCCTAGAAGTGCGGATAACAGGCAATACACTCAATGTTATGCTTACAGAGGCTACGGCTAGTATGCAAGGTGTCGTCGTAACGGCCTTGGGTATCCGAAAAGAGCAGAAAAGCTTGGGATACGCTACGGCCTCTGTCGTGCCGGAGCAGGTGACGGTGAACCGCAACTCCAGCTTCATGAACGCCCTCACGGGTAAAGTGGCGGGGGTCAACATCACCTCCATGGGATCCGGCCCGGCCGGTACCAGCAAGATCCGCATCCGGGGCCAGTCTTCATTCGGTGCCAACAACTCACCTCTCATCGTCATCAACGGTGTGCCGATCGACAACACCAACTTCGGTGCAAGGGGAGACATCTCCGAACGAGGCAGCAACCGCACCTCCGACGGTGGCGACGGCCTGAGCAGCATCGACCCCGACAACATCGAGTCGATGACGGTGCTAAAGGGTGCGGCTGCCTCCGCCCTCTACGGTTCGCGCGCCAAAGACGGCGTCATCATGATCACTACCAAGACCCGCAGCAAGGGCTCCGGTATCGGTATCGAGGTCAACACCAACTACAACCATGAGACGCCGCTCGACTACACCGACTATCAATATGAATACGGGCAGGGAGAGAACGGCGTCAGGCCTACCACGCCCTTCCCTACCTCCGGTCAGTGGAGCTTCGGGGAGAAGTTCGCCCCTGGCCTCACCCAGGTGCTCTTCAACAACCAGGTTGTACCCTATGAGCCCCAGCGTGGACAGATCCGCCAGTTTTATCGCAACGCCTCGACGCTGACGAACTCCGTCACGGTCTCCTCTGGCGGCGAATACGGAGGGATGAGCCTGTCGGTCTCCAACATGCGCTCCACTGCCATCCTGCCGGGGTCCGACTTCGACCGAAAGAACATTAACCTCGGCTTCACACAGACATTCGCTAAGAAGCTCACCATCAGCGGTAACATCAGCTATTCCAACGAACGGAGGAACAACCCGCCCAACATCGCAGAGCAAGACTACAGCCCCGTCATCCTCTATAATATGGCCAACTCCATGCCGATGGACCTGCTGCAGAAATACGCCTTCGACGCCGTCGGCAACGAGGTATCCTGGTCGCGCTTCACCAACCGTACCAACCCCTACTTCGCCCTGTCGAGGTTTGAAAAGCAGAACCGCGACCGCTTCTTTGGAAACCTCACCGTGCGGTATGACATCACCAAATGGCTGTATCTGCAGGGAAGGCTGGGGCAGGACTACTACGCCCGTTCCCAGGACTATAACCTCCCGACCGGCAGCCAACGTCAGGCCCCGGCCCCTCCCGGCTTCGTGAATGGACAGTATGTGCAGGATGAACGTCGATTCCGGGAACTCAACACAGACGTCCTTCTCGGCTCGAAGAAGTCGTACGGCGACTTCTCCGTCGACCTCATGGTGGGCGGCAACCAGATGAACCGGAGGCTCGACCGCAACAACGTCCTGGTGCAGGACTTTTATACCCGCGGCATCTACACCCTTGCAAATGGACGTTTGCTGCAGCCCATCAATGAAGTCTCCGAGCGGCAGGTCAACTCCGTATACGGTTCTGCAGAACTGTCGTGGCGTAACCTACTCTACATAAACGGGACTGTTCGGAATGACTGGTTCTCGACGCTGTCTCCTCAGAACCGCAGCATCCTCTATCCCTCTGTCACTGCCAGCTTCATCCTGTCGGATGCCTTCCGGGATGCTATGCCCACGTGGATAGACTATGCCAAGCTGCGTGTCGCTTATGCCGAAGTGGGCAGTGACACAGATGTGCCACCCTATTCCAATAGCCTCTTCTACGCTATTAACCCCCTGCAGTTCCCCAACCCTTCGGGCACCCTGCAGTCGCTGGCCAGTATCAACGCCTCGGTCGTACCCAATCCCGACCTGCGGCCAATGCGCGTCTCGGAGAAGGAGATCGGGCTGGAGGCAAGGCTCTTCGGTAACCGTATGGCACTGGAGGTAAGCTACTATGATAAGCTCTCTTCAGACCAAATCCTGCAGGCGCAGATCTCTGATGCATCCGGCTATCAGCGCCAGCTGGTCAATGTAGGGCAGAGCCAGAACCGTGGCCTCGAGGCTATGTTCAACATCCGCGCTGTCAAAGCCCGCAACTTCTCCTGGGAGGTAAACCTCAACGGTGCCTATAACCAGTCAAAAGTATTGAGCCTAGGGACTGGCGCAGGGGATACGATTATCACCGTCGGTGTCGGAGAATTCACCGGTGAGCTTCGCCAGGTCGTTGGGAAGTCGCTCGGGCAGCTCTATGGCTACGGGTATTTGCGGAATGCTTCCGGCCAGCAGGTCTTTGACGCTGGCAACGGCCGACCCCTGCGGACCGCCAACCTGATTGCATTCGGCAGTGCCCTACCCATCTGGACAGGAGGCATCACCAACACATTCAACATCCACGGTGTATCTTTTTCATTCCTGATCGATTTCAAGCTTGGGCATAAGATGATCTCCGGGACGAACTTCAACGCCTGGCGCCACGGTCTACACAAGGCCACCCTGGTAGGTCGCACCGAAGGTTTTGTAGTGGGAGATGGGGTGCTGCTGAACGGGCAGAAGAATACCGTCAAGTCGGGCGTGCAAGCCTTCTATGAGACCGTACGAAGCCAGAACATCGCCGAGTCATTCGTGACAGACGCGGGCCTCTGGCAGCTGCGCCAGGTCACAGCCGGATATGACATCACCCGCTTCCTCAAGGGCCTCTCCTTCGTCAAAGGCGTCCGGCTGAGTGCAGTGGCGAGCAATGTGCTCGTCCTGCGCAAGTGGGTAGAGAACATACATCCCGAACAGTTCGGCTTGCCGTCTGACAACCTGATGGGGCTGGAGGCTACCGGCCTGCCCATTACCCGCAATGTCGGATTCAACTTAAACATCAAATTCTGACCGTCATCGCCATAAACTATAGACACATGGAAACGACACTCAGAAAAATCGCCCTCATCGGCAGCCTGGCCTGCCTGACGGCCTGCGACAAGGGCTTCGATGAGATGAACATAAATCCTGTAGCCCTGACGGGCGTAGACCCTGTCTTCCAGCTGAATAACGCCATCGTCAACAGCGCCTTTACCTACGGCAACCTCAGCTACGAGACGACCATCGTCAAACAAATGATCACGCCTTTCAGCGGCGTTGGATCCGCGGCCAACTACAACCAGGACAACCGCAGCGTGGCCGCCGGCAACTGGCAGCGCTACTATCGCAGCATCACCCGCGACCTGGTCGACGTCGTCGAGAAGACAAAGAATGACGCAAACCGCAGCAATCTCTATCACACGGCCCGCATCTGGAAAGCCTATTGCTTCATGCTGCTGACGGACACTTATGGCGACATCCCCTATAAGGAGGCCGGCCGCGGCGCCCTCGAGGGCACTTCCAAGCCGAAGTACGACGGCCAGGGAGCCATCTATACCGACATCCTCTATGAGCTCGAGACGGCTACCGCCGCCCTCGACGCCACCAAGACCCGCGTGACACAGGAAGTGCTGTTCGCTGGGGATGTCGCCATCTGGAAGCGCCTCGGCAACTCACTGCTGCTGCGGGCGGCTATGCGGCTGTCGAAGGTGAACCCGGCCGTAGCACAGACCTATGTGACGAAAGCCGTCACCGGAGGGCTCATGACAAGTAATGCAGACAACATCGTCATTCGCCACAACGCCAACTTCGCCAACGATGTCGGCAGCCAGCTCAATGGCGGTCAGTCGGCCTTCTTCTACCTTGCAAAAGACTTTGTCGACCATCTCAAGTCGACTTCTGACCCCCGACTGACGGCCATCTCCGTGCGGTACAAAGGTGCTCTCAGCGGCGCCAACCAGATCGAGTCGCGCGCCTCCCGCCTGGCAGCCGACCAGATCGGCATGCCCCTGGGCTATGACAACACGACCATCTCCACCGAAGTGCGTGCCAGCAACCTCGCGAGCCTCTGGGACTACAGCCAGCTCGACCGCACCCGCATGGCCAGCCCCCAGGCACCCACCTTCATCCTGACCTATGCCCAGACACAGTTGCTCCTAGCGGAGGCTATCACCCGCGGATGGGCTCCTGGGAATGCCGCCACTGCCTACGCAAACGGCGTCAGGGCTCATATGCAGCAGCTGGCCCTCTATGGCACCTCGACCGCCATCCCCGTCGCCGCCATCGACGCATGGGTCACCGCCAACCCGCTAGTGGCGGCACGCGCGCGCGAACAGATTAACACTCAATACTGGGTGGCATCCTTCCTCAACGGCCCCGAGGCATTCGCCAACTTCCGCCGCAGCGGCTTCCCCGTCCTGGCACCCAACCTCTTCCCGGGCCGAGACCTCAAGACGGAACCCTTCATACGCCGGCTTACCTATCCAGATGCGGAACTCAACGTCAACACCGCCAACGTGCAGGAGGCCATTAAGCGCCAGGGGGCCGACATCATGGATACACGCATCTGGTGGGATGTCAAGTGACTTGTAGGAGTATATGAAAAAACGATTTCGATGAAAGGGCTGAAGCGAAGACTCCAGCAGGCAGAAGCAGTCAACGGCTGTTGGCTCAACCTTGGCAACCCGCTGACGGCAGAGATGGCCGGACTGGCCGGATTCGACTGGGTACTCATCGATCTGGAGCATGGCGCCGGCACAGAAGCACAACTCATCGGGCAGCTGCAAGGCCTTTCTGCTACGCCGGCAGCCCCCGTCGTCCGCGTAGAGAGCCACGACAGGCGCCGCATCCAGCGGGTACTCGACATGGGCGCCGAAGGCATCCTCGTACCGCGTGTCTGCAACGTGCAGGAGGCGAAGGAGGCCGTCGACGCCCTGCATTACCCCCCGCAGGGCTCCCGCGGCATGGCCAAGATGATCCGTGCGACAGCCTTCGCCAGTCGCTTTAATGAGTATTTCGAAAACGCCCCTCAGAACATCCTCGGCGCCATACAAGTCGAGACGGCAGAGATCCTGGACCACCTCGACGCCGTCGCCGCCCTGGAAGGCGTTGACGTATTATTCATAGGCCCGGCAGACCTAACCATGAGCCTAGGCATCTTTGGACAGTTCGACCACACCCTCTTCCTCGAGGCGGTCCAGGCCACCGTCGACGCCGCCCAAAAGGCCCGTAAGCAGACGGGCATACTCCTCTTCAACCCGGACGACTATCCTCGCTACCACGGCCTGGGCATGCGTATGATCGCATGTGGCTCCGATGGCAGCTTTGTCGCCGAAGGGGCCCGCAAGATGGCTGCCGGTCTGCAGGACCGTCGCACCCGCCAAACCCAATCCTGACGTCATGCCTGCGATACTCACAGACCCATTTCTGATCTTGGCTGCTGGCATCCTCGTCGTGGTCGGCGGTATCATCGGCCTCAAACTGCATCCCTTCCTGGCGATGCTGCTGGCAGCCTTCGCGGTGGCTTGGCTGACGCCAGCCTCTGCATTGGAGCAGTTCGCCCTTTCCAAAGGGGCCAGTGCCGCCGCCGCCCTGCAGCAGGCGAAGAAGTCGCTGGGGGAACGCATCGCCACGGAATTCGGCAACACAGCCGCCAAAATCGGCATCCTCATTGCCATGGCCGCGATTATCGGCAAGTGCATGCTGGAGAGCGGTGCGGCAGAGCGCATCATCCGCTCCATCCTCCGCGCCATCGGCATCGACAGAGCCCCGGCCGCCTTCCTCGTCAGCAGCTTCTTCATCGGCATCCCCGTCTTCTTCGACACCGTCATCTTCCTCATGATGCCGCTGGCAAAGGCGATATCCATGCGCATCGGCCGCAACTACCTGCTGTTTGTCCTGTCCATCATCGCGGGAGCCATGATGGCCAACTCGCTGGTGCCGCCCGCTCCAGGGCCTTTGTTCCTGGTGACTGCCATGCAGATACCGATCGGACTGATGATCGTGGCGGGCTCAATGCTGGGACTTATCACCGCCACCTCCGGCTACCTATTCGCACGATGGCTTAATCGTCGGATGACCGTTCCCGTCAGAGATTCGCTAGACGCCAAAGTGGAGGATATTCGCATGATCGCAGAGAAAGATGACGCGCAGCTGCCCTCACTCGCCCTCTCCCTGCTGCCGGTCGTCTTTCCCGTCTTTTTCATCTGTGCAGACACCTTTCTGAATCTGTCCAAGGATGCAGCCGCTGGAAACATCGTGATGCAAGCCGTTGCCGCCGTCATTCATTTCTTCGGCGATAAGAACACCGCCCTCATCACTGCCGGCATCCTCGCCCTGCTCGTCGTGCTACAGCAGAAGCGCGGCAGCAGCTTTGATATGTCAGCCTTTATCCAGAATGCCCTGATGAGCGGAGGCGCCATCATCCTGATCACCTGCGCCGGCGGCGCCTTTGGCGGCGTCATCCAGCAGACAGGTATCAGCGCACGCATCACCGACATGACCAGCCACTACCAGATGGCGCTCATACCGCTGTCGTTTCTGATTGCTGCCGTCGTGCGGACCGCCCAGGGCTCGGCGACAGTAGCCCTCATCACCGCCTCCGGCATCCTCTCCGGCATGGCCTCCCAGGCAGGCCTCACCTTTCATCCGCTCTACCTGGGCCTCGCCATCGGTTGCGGCGCTAAGCTCGTACCCTGGATGAACGATCCGGGCTTTTGGATCATCTGTAAGATGAGCAATCTCACCGAAAAGGAAGCCCTCAAGACCTATGCACCGATGGGGGTTGTGATGGGGGTTACAGGCCTCGTCGTCATTATGCTGGCAGCCGCCTGGCTGCCGTTTCCCGTCTGAATAGCCATGCTGAATCCCGGCTCATGCTGAAGTGCTGGCAAAAAAAGAAACATGAAAAAAACACAAGAGTGCAAAACCCCATCCTCCCACCTGCCCCGTCGGGGCTTTGTACGGTCGCTCGCTAGCGGATCGCTGGGTGCCGCCCTGGCAGCCAGCCCGGCCACGGCAATGGCCGTCGGGACAGACCGCAGCCCAGCCGCGGCAGCCGCCAATAAAGGGAAAGTCCTGATGCATGTAGGCTGCCAGTCGGGCGGCACGACCCTCCGCAACCTCGAGTTCAAAGCCCGCCACGGCGTCTATCACATCGACGGGGGCATGCCTGAATATATCCCCGGCAAAGGTTGGGACCTCGAGGACTCGCTCCGCAAACGCGATGCCTGCGAGAAATACGGTATTCATCTCGACGCCTACCATCTGCCGCTCACTTCGGCAGGGATTGATAAGGTCAGCCATCCCAACATCATGCTGGGCAAGAGCCCGGAACGCGACCGCGAGATTGAAGAGATCCAACAGATGATCATGGTCGCCAGCAAGACGGGCGTCACCCTGCTCAACTACAATACCACCATCCTGCCCGTCCTACGGACCGGACAGACCATAGACCCAAAGCGTGGGAATGCCCGCTACAGCACTTGGGTCTATGAGGAGGCCGTCAAACGCAACGAGCCGCTCACCCGTGCCGGTATCGTCACGGCCGACGATATGTTCGAACGCATCAAATACCTCATCGACCGCATCGTGCCCGTGGCAGAGGAATACAAGGTGCGCCTGGGCAACCACATCGCCGACCCTCCAACACACGTCGGCTACCGCGGCATCACCCGCTGGACGAGCCCTGATGTGTTTGCCGCCATGAAGCGTTTCGCTGCTCTCAGCGACAGCCCCTACCACGGCTTCAACTTCTGCATCGGCTCCATCGCCGAAGGACTCAAAGACCCTAAGAATGAGATACACGAGATCATCCGCTACTTCGGGCCGCGAAAGAAGATTTTCAACATACACCTGCGCAATATCAAAGGTGGATGGGATCATTTCCAGGAGGTCTTCTCCGACAACGGCGACATGGACTTCTTCCAAGTCTTAAAGACCCTCCAGGAAGTGGGCTACCCCTATATGGTCATGCCCGACCACGTGCCTTCACACCCCGACGACCCCACGCATGAGCAGGCCTTCGCCCATGCATATGGTTATATCATCGCCATACTGCAGGCCATCGCCGGCGGTGCGTAGATAAATGACGGGACGCTTTAAATTTATTTTTATCCACCCACCATTTCACCCCACAAACAAAGAAGCCTCTCATACATGGAAACCATCGGTTTTATAGGACTCGGCATCATGGGTAAGCCCATGGCCATGCATCTCCACAAGGCCGGCCATCCGCTACATGTCTACTCCGGCAACCGTGCCACCTCCGAGCTCGTCGCGCAGGGAGCGACAGCCTTCGCCTCCTATGCAGCTCTAGCTGCTGCCTCAGACATTGTCATCACCATGCTGCCTGACTCTCCCGATGTGGAGGCTGTGGCCCTTGGTGTGGGGGGCGTTGCCGAAGGCCTCCGGCCCGGCGCCCTGTTCATCGACATGTCGTCGATCGCACCTGCCACAGCCAAGGCAGTGCACGCCGCCATGGCTGCCCGGGGTGTTGAAGCTCTCGACGCACCGGTCTCCGGTGGCCAGGTAGGGGCTGAGAATGCCAGCCTCTCCATCATGGTAGGTGGCTCTGCAACAGCATTCGAGCGGGCATCGTCAGTTTTCGCGCGAATGGGTAAGAACATCGTCCACATCGGAGCGGCAGGCGCCGGCCAGATGGCGAAAGTCTGTAACCAGATGATCGTCGGCATGACCATACAGGCCCTCGCCGAAGCCTTCACCCTTGCGAAGAAGGCAGGCGTTGACCTGGTACGCATGCGTGAAGTCCTGCTGGGAGGCTTCGCCTCTAGCCGCATCCTCGACCTCCATGGTAAGCGTATCATCGACCGCAACTTCAACCCTGGCTTCCGCGTCCGCCTGCATCGGAAGGATATGAACCTGGCGCTGCAAGCCGGCAGAGAGCATGCCGTCCCCCTCCATGGTTCGGCCCTGGTGGCTGCGCAGATGGATGCCATCCTCGCCAAAGGTGGGGGCGAATGGGACCATAGTGGACTGGCGCTGCTGCTCGAACAAATGTCCGGCATCGAATGACTAGCCCCGGGCATATCAGTGGGCGCCCGGGTCCATGCATCCGCGAGTTGCGCGTCACACCCATCGCGACCGCAGACCCTCCCCTCCTCAATGCCGCTGGGCTCCATGCGCCCTATGCCCTCCGCACCATCATCGAGATGGTTACCGATGATGGCATCACCGGCCTTAGCGAAGTGCCGGGCAGCGCCGCCGTCACGGGGGCTCTGCAGGCCGCCGGCCCCTGCCTGGCCGGTATGGACGTCTTCCAGCTCCAACACATCCGCCAACGGCTGCAGCAGCAGTTTGGGCAGGAGGCGCCAGAGGCAAGAGGCCTCGCCCCCTGGGACCAGCGCAAGCTCGTGCATGTCTTCAGCGCGGTTGAAGTGGCCTGCCTAGACATCATCGGCAAGGTCGTCTCCCGGCCAGTGGTAGACCTGCTCGGAGGCCCCATGCGCGATGCCGTCCCTTATGCTGCCTACCTCTTTTACAAACCTGCAGGCGCCGGTGGGACGCTCGGCCTCGGCACAGACCCACAGGCAGCGGGATGGGATCTGGCGCGCCAGGCAGCCGCCCTCGATCCGGCAGGCATCGTAGGACAGGCTCAGGCGATGTGCCAGGCCTACGGCTTCCAATCCATCAAACTCAAAGGAGGCGTCTTCGAGCCGCAGCAGGAGGTGGAAGCCGTCCTCGCCTTGCACGAGGCCTTCGGAGACGACGTCCCGCTGCGCATCGACCCCAACGGCGTATGGAAGAAAGAGACGGCCTTTCGCTGCGGAAGAATGCTCAAAGGGCATATCGAGTACCTCGAAGACCCGGTCCGCGGACAGACTGACATGGCCGAACTGCGCAAGGCACTGGGCATATCCCTCGCCACCAACATGTGCACAACTTCTTTTGAAGAGATCCCCTCTTCCATACGCCTCGGCTCCGAAGACATCATCCTGAGCGACCACCATTTCTGGGGCGGCCTGACCGCCTCCATGCACCTCGCCGCCATCTGCCGGACCTTCGGGCGGAGCCTCTCCATGCATTCCAACAGCCACCTGGGGATCTCCCTCGCTGCCATGACGCATCTCGGAGCGGCATTGCCGGAACTTGAATATGCCCTCGACACACACTATCCCTGGCAGTCGGAGGAGATCATCGTGGGTGGCCGAATGTCTTTTCAAGAGGGCAGCCTGCCGGTACCATCCGGTCCCGGCCTCGGCGTCGAGCTCGACCGGGAGGCCCTTGCCCGACTTCATGAGAACTACCTCCGCTGCGGTCTCACGCGAAGGGATGATGAAATAGAGATGCAGAAATGGCAGCCGGGATGGAAGTTCCAGGCCGTGAGGTACTGACACGATGCAAGTGGGGCTTTAGAGACTCGAGGCGTGTCCGGCGGGCGGCCTGCCGGGTCGTTTGGGAAAGCCTACCGCCGCTACGATCCTTATGCATTCCCCTCCGGCCATGAGGCCTGGACGACCGCCCTGGCCATCTCTCTGCTGCTGGCAGCACCCTCGGCAGGTTCGCTGGTGGTATGGGCCTGGGCCCTGTCAACCGCTTGGGTGAGGGTCTTCTACAGCCTCCATCACGCATCAGACATATGGGCTGGCATGGGCGTAGGCATCGACTGCCATATGCCTCCAGTGGGCCAGATGGCCACAGCACTAGGCGAGGGGAGAGGGCTGCCTCTGCCCCGCCTTCAGCGTGTAATAGAAAGGCTTCAGGTCGATCACATCATCGTACAGGAATTCCATCTCATAGGCTTCTGTCGGCTCGAAGCCATGGGTGCTCTCGGGACTGGTGGTAGCTGCAAGCGGCCGTTCTGGGAAGCTTTTGTACGGATGCCGGATCTGGATGGAGTGCAGCCGGTCGCCCGACAACAGCTGAAACGAAATCAGTTGGCCGGAATAGATTACATGTGAGGATCCCTCCCGGGTCAGCACCTCTACCCGTACAAAGTTGACATCTGAGGGAAGCGCCACGAGTCGCCCCCCTTGCACCTGCATGCGGCCGGATAGGATATAGTACCAGTGGTTGGAATACCGCAACAGAGGGATGTGGATGTCCGCGCGCGTCCAGATCACCAACTGCCGGGCTAGCCATCCCAAGACCGCCGCAGCCACCAGCGGAACGATGACGAAGAAGATCCACTGCAGGCGCTGGTCGATCATATGTTGGATCATGAGTCCGGAGACCTCATCTTCATAGGTTCCCGTCAGCAGAAAGGCCAGCTCGGCCGAACTCATCCAACGGCCTGTCAGCCTTTGGTGGATCCATATCCAGGCCACTTCCATGCACGTGCCCGTGACGAGTGTCCAGAACAGGGCAGGGATGGCATCCCTTGACCGGGCTTCCTCGCTGAAAGGGAACTGAAAATATACGATGCGGGCCACGATGCCAGGCAACAGGAAGAGCCCGATCCAGCATGCGAAAAGGATCAAGGGCACCAGCCAGGGGTACATTGTTTCGGACATGGCAGCGGGTATACAGTGTCGGACTCGAAGGCCTCAGGCTTTCGACGGGGAAGGTACGCGCAAATCAGATCGCCCGCCGCCTCAACGCAGGAGGGTGACAAAACTGGCGATCCGGTCGATGCCATACTTGGGGAAGATGACAAAATAGTAGGTGCCGACGGGCAGAGGCTTGCCTTTGTAGGTGCCGTCCCAGGGCTTGTAGTTGCTGAACGACTGGAAGATCAGCTGCCCACGGTCGCTGTAGATTTCCACGACGGGATCCGGATAGGTCCCCAGGTTCAAGATCTCCCAGCGGTCATTGATGCCGTCGCCATTGGGGGTGAAGGTATTGGGGATGATGGGTCGGTTCAAGACCGTCACCAAGGCCGAACTAGTGTCGATGCAGCCGCCACTGGAGGTGACTGTCAGCAGATAGCGGGTGGTGGCTGTTGGGCTGGCGACTGGGTTCGGGAGTGTCGGGTTGCTTAGTCCGGTTGCCGGCGACCAAGCAAACACCAGCCCCGTACCCCTTGTGGCGCTACCATCTAGGGCCACATTCGTCCCCAATGCCATGTACTTGGTACTGCCGGCATTGGCGTCTGGCTTCGGCGTGACCGTCACATCCACCGTGCCCGATTGGGGCTGTGAGCAGTTTCGGGCATCCCTCACTTCCATTAGTTGGTAGCGGAAGTTGCCGGAAACGGCGGTAGAGGCATTCACCAGGACGGGGTTGCCGGTACCTGTCAGGATGCCTGTATTCAATTGGTAGCGGAAGGTGTAGGGTGCCAGGCCATCACTACCTGAGAAGCGGAGCTGTGGTGCTGCCAGGCCTTGGCAAATGACGATCGATGGGCTTGCGGCCGTGAGGGTCGCGGAGGGTAGGTCATGTACGGTGACTGCGGCGGTGGTCGTCAGGGTCTTGGAGCAGGTGATGCCGTCTGTATAAGAGACCTGCTTCAGCGCATAGATGAAAGTGCCGGGTATGTTCGTGTCAGCCTGTATGGTGGCGACATTGCCTCCGCTGGAGGTGGTTGTTTGATCGGGTCCGCCATTGACAGCATAGGTGAAAGTATAGGGGGTGATGCCATTGGCGCCTTGGAAGGTGATCGTCGGCCTGGTTTCATTTTGACAGACGGCCGTCGTGCCGGTGATGGTCACATCTGGGTTCGCGACGATGCGGACCGTGGCACTGCCCGTCTGAGACTGCTCACAGCCTTTGCTGTCCACCACTTTTTGCAGGGTGTAGGCAAAGCTGCCTGGAGCACTCGTAGGGATGGGAAAGGTATGTGATGGGTCGGTGCCGACCGTCGTCACGGTTTGGTCTGCCCCGGCATTCAGCTTATAGGTGAAGGTGTAGGGACCCAGCGAGGTGTTTCCGGTGAACCGTACCGTAGGGCTTGCCGTTTCCTGGCAGAGCAGCAAAGGAGAGGTGGCCCCGCCGTCGATCGAGGCGAGGGCCCCCGGCAAGCGGTTGACCGTGATGGGCAGGGTCTGAGGCGTGTTGTCGGAGCAAGTGGCAACGTCTGTATAGCGGATGCTGCTGAGGGTGATGCTCTTGCTGCCGGCACTGGGAAAGTTGATGGCAGGGGTAGCGATGCTGGCACTGCTGCCTGAAGTGGTGATCGGCGTCTGGGCTACGCCATCGATGGAATAGCTGAAGGTATACGCGGCCGCACTGGAGGCGCCTGAGCCCGTAAAGGTGAACGTCGCGGACTTCCCGGTGCAGATCTCCCCACCGCTGATGGGGGTATTTGCGGCCAGGGTCGCACGGGGTGTGGCATTGACTCGGAAGACTGCGGTCGAGGCCGATAGGCTCTTGGCGCATCCTTTACCGTCTTCTACCCTTGTCAGTTCATAGGTGTACGTGGTGGCGGTTGCGGTTGGGACAGTGATCACCGCAGGGTCCGAGGCATTGCCGGAAAGATTTCCAGAGTTGATGGTGGTGGCTGTTCCATTGAGCCTGTAGCTAAAGGTATAGCCTGCCGTGCCGCTGGCGCCTCTCATCTCCAGGGTTTGGCTTGCGCCCTGACAGATCACAGCACCTGCACTAAGGGTCGCAGACGGCAGCGGGTTGATCTGTACCTGTAAAGGGGTCCTGCTGCTTTCACAGTTTGGGGCCGTGCTCATTCGCTGGCTGACAAAAAAGGAATAGCTGTTCGGCGTTAACAGTCCGCCTGTGGTGGGGATGGTGGGCGGAGTCGTCGTTCCGGTGCCGCCGGTCGCGGATGCATACCAGAGAAACGTATTCCCCCCCGAGAGGCCCGTCAGATAAGAATTGAGTAGTGCTGGCGTGATGGGAAAGTCCTGACATATTTCCGCCGGCTGGGGGATGGAAGAGGGAATGGATGGTGCGGCCGGGGTAGGGTTGATGGTGACCGTGAGAGGGGCACGACCACTTTCGCCACATCCAGTGAGGCTGTTCAGACTTACATAATAGGTCGTGGTGCTGGGGGGTATGCTAGGTACACTAGGCCGAGGGGTACCGCCAGACGCTTGGTCATACCACTTCACTTCAAAATTCCTCGGGTTGGGGTTGGTGACAGAGGATGACAAGGTGCCTGTGCCTCCTACGCATAAAGAAAGACTGGAAGTCAGGGGAGGGCCGGTGGGGGCATCTACAATTTCAATGGTGACTCTAGTTAAATTGCTTTCGCAGGTAGTGGATGGATTCTCTTGGCCGACCAGAAAAAACTGACTGCTGCCAATTACACTTGTGCTCGGGGTAGGCGGAGTGCTACTTCTGTCGTATCCACTAGCGGGTGCAGGTTTTGGTGTATACCAAACAACGTTGTTCCCAGATGTGCCTGTTGCACTCAACGGAGAAGCTGTGCTGCCGAGGCAGAATTTGACAGGCGTGAGGGTTGTCACGTCTGGAGGTAGTGGGTTTGCGACGACAGCCTTAGTAACAATGACGTTTGATCCACTATAAGGTATGAGGGTCAGGGTGATGGTAAAATTGCCTGAGTTTGCATATTTGTATTGCAAGTTCATCCAGGTATTATTGAGGTTTGGCCAGCTTGCTGGAATATTCTGAGTGATACTTGGCTGGCCATCCCCCATATTCCATATTACTTGCTTGTACAAGTTGAGGGTAGCGTTTACATTCTCAACGATGAGCGTGGCGAATCGACTCATACAGATGGTGAAAACTTGAATTTCAGGGGGTGTTGCAAACAGATCTCCCGGCGACTCATCCGCATCCAGCAATAAAATAGATGAAGCAGAATCAAGCAATGGGATTCGGCTTACGCTATCCGAATGATCCATGGGCTTGGGTTCAGTCATCTCTGCTCCAGAAGACATCCCTGGGGATGTCCAGCCATAGAGGCTCAGGAAAAACATTGCAATGAACGCCAGTAAGAATTTCGTGAAGCTTGGATCGGAGTGAATCACAACTGGTTGTTTTGCAGGAATCATGCCAAAATCAATATCTGATATAGGTTTCTTATCCACCTGCATGGTCATCTCATCCTTTTGTGTAGACAGCCCCCATTCCCTAACGTCAAAAGTCCCCTTAAAATTGCTTGCATAGCCGCTCCAGGCCCATCTCTGGTCTGATCCCGGATCTCATTCTTACTTCGGAGCATCGGATGGCGGTGAGGTCTCCTCTCTGCCTTGCTCTGTGATGTCCAGCGCTAGTCCCGTTTGGTCGCGATCCATGTCTAGATATCTCGCCTGCTGCAAGGGTGTCATACGCGAAGACAGTAGAAATTCCATGAGACGGATACCCAGCCCGCGCTGGGCGAGCCGTTGATCCAGTGGCCGAAGGCCGGTGCTGAGGAGATGCTGTATGCCATTCATGCCGTACACACTTACCCACTGTAAAATTCGGTAACCATCGGCATTCGAAAAAAATCCAGCCATCGCCATCTGGTCTTTGATTCATCTGACTTCCGTACATTCCATCCTGATACCAATCAACTTGCTGATGTCCAACTCCGCACCCTCAGCCCACGATTCCGTCCTAGGCATCTCCCTCATCGCCGCTTTGGCCGGATTCATTTTCGGTTTTGACACCGTCGTCATCTCGGGCGCCAACCAGCCCATCAAAAACCTCTGGCATACGACAGAGATCTCTCCCTGGTTCCATGGTTTTTTTATCATGTCGATGGCCCTCTGGGGGACGGTGGTGGGGGCGCTCTTCGGTGGCGTGCCGACAGACCGCTATGGCCGGAAGAAGGTGCTGCTATGGATCGGCATCCTTTTCAGCGTCTCGGCCCTTGGCTCGGCCCTCGCGGCAGACCCCTACAGCTTTTCCTTCTTCCGCTTCCTCGGCGGTCTGGGCATCGGCATCTCTTCCGTCGCCGCGCCCGCCTATGTCTCCGAGATCTCTACGCCTGCCATGCGCGGCCGCCTCGTAGCCCTCTACCAGTTCAACATCGTCTTTGGCATCTTGGTGGCCTTCCTCTCCAACTATCTGTTGGCCGGCGTCGGCGGGGTAAATGACTGGCGCTGGATGCTGGGGGTCATGGCCATCCCCTCGCTCCTCTACACCGGCCTGGTCCTCACCATCCCTGAAAGCCCCCGCTGGCTGCTGGCCGCCCGTCACGATGAAAACGCCGCCAGGGAAGTCTTCCAGCGCCTAGGCGTCGTCGACGCTGAAGCCCTCATCGCTACCGTCACCCACGGCATCCAGGCAGAGGCTGGCAGCACGGTGGCAGGCACCTTCTTTCAGCCAAGCCATCGACGCATTATCTGGCTGGCCTTCTGGATCGCCTTCTTCAACCAGTGGTCCGGCATCAACTTCATCCTCTACTATGCGCCTGAAATCCTCGAACGCGCCGGCCTCGCTGCAGCCGACTCCCTCCGCAACTCTATCTACATCGGAGGCGCCAACCTGCTCTTTACCTTTGTAGGTCTATGGCTGATCGATCGCATCGGTCGGCGGACCCTCATGGTCATCGGATCCCTCGGATATATCCTGAGCCTCTCCATGGTGGCTTATGCTTTCCAGTCCAGTGCCGGCTCAAGCTTTCTGCTGGCCTTCCTGCTCCTTTTCATTGCCTCCCATGCCCTCGGACAAGGCGCCGTCATCTGGGTATTCCTCTCCGAGATCTTCCCCAACCGCATCCGTGCCCGCGGTCAAGCCTTCGGCGCCAGCACCCACTGGGTCTTTGCCGCCCTGATCACCCTGATCACCCCTGTGTTCCTGGACAAGGAAAACGGACTCCTCAAGGAAAACCCATGGCCCATCTTCGCCTTCTTAGCTGCTATGATGGTCCTACAGCTGGCCTGGACGCTTACCCGCATGCCTGAGACCAAAGGCATACCTCTCGAAGCACTCGAACAGAAGCTTATGGGCTGAAGATAAATGCAATCAAGCCCGTTCAGGACGGCGAGCTCCGCTCAAAACGGTTGTGCACGACCAGGATCAGCAGTCCGAATACCACTGCGCCTAGGATTAGCGCATTGTTGACAGGCCCATCCACGGAAAAAGAGACTTTAATCAGCATCGTGGAGATGACAAAGCCGGAATTGCGCATGATGTGGTGGAACTCATCTGTATAAAAGAAGGAAGCGAGAAGCAAGAGTACATCGACGATAATAAGTATTGTAAAAAACTCGTCGAAGAAGACACTGTTGATGTTTCTGAAGGCATCCATCCCATGCTGCCGGTCGCTGACGAACGACAAAATCCAGTCTGTAAGCGTATATAACGCCAGCCCCACAAGGAGCGGTACCAGCAGCACGGCAATCGCCCGCTTCAAAATAATAAAGTGCTGCTTGCTGACCTCTTGGTGGGCTCCCTTCACCTCTGGCACTTCGCGTTCCGCCACCCTTCGGTAGTAGAGATGGATCAACATAAACAAGGCCAGCGAGGTCGCCGCGTCAAAAGTAAACTGCAGGTCATAAGTACTCCGAAACCAGTCAGACGACAGCTCCAGATTGGCGATGTCTTTGAACATCCTTCGGATGACAATCAGCGTGATGATCTCATACTGCTTACCGATGTAATAAGAGATAGACTTGGGTAAGAAGAAGATCAGCAGGTATACCTCATATACCAGGATAAATGAAAACGGCGTATAGGTGGCAGCAATGGGATTGCCTAATAACTCTGACTGGATGTCGATCCATCCATTGCGGTTCATCAAGATCAAGCCCAGGTGTACCAGATAGCTGGTGATGGCGATGCCAAGGATGAGTCGCTCACCCCGCTGCTTCACGTCGGACGACAGCAGCCGGTCGTACAGAACATCGATCCGGTTAACGGTTGGCATGGCAGGAAGTAGTTATAACGACGAAAGAATAATAACGCAACGGACCCACTTTGGTTCTGTCTAATGATTCCTCAAGGCTCTGGCTGGCGGCCGCCCGCCTGTACCAGGCGGAGGACATGCGTCCCGGCCCCCAGCCAGAACGCCTCCCGGTATGACACTTTTCTCCCATTAACCTCGATGTCTGCGCCCACCTGAATGTCCAGCCGTACCGTGGCTCGGGCATTCGGAGGTACCGATAACATCCATTCTATTACTTCCCCTTTTCGCTGCCAGGCACTTCGGATCTTCCCTCGAGGTGAAAGATATTCCGCATCGAAGTGCTGAAGGTTCAGTACAAAATGGGGAGCTACCTCTATCGTAGCAAAACCTGGATGCTCTTCTGTCGGACGGATGCCTGCCAAGGTTTTCCAGAACCAGGCGCCGATCTCCCCGAACATGATATGGTTCATTGAGATGTCTGACTTCGCGTCGATGGGCCAGTTCTCGTAGAGAGTGGTTGCCCCGTTGCGGATCCACCAGCCCCAGGAGGGATAGCTCTCCTGCAAGGCCACCTCATAGGCCAGGTTAGCATGTCCATAATCGCTCAGCGCATTCAGCAGCGACTTGGTGCCGAGCAGTCCCACGTCGATGTGTTTGCCATCGGCGATGACGCGTTGCGCCAGGTTGTCAGCCACAGCTTGACGGAGGCCTTCCGGCACCAGTCCTAGATGGAGTGGCACGCTCAGCTCCGTCTGCAGGCCTGAGCCGTAGAGGTTCTTGTCGGCATGAAAGAACTTGGCATGGAAGGCATCCTGTATGCGATCGGCCAGCTTTCGGTAGGCGATGGCATCTGCCTTCCGCCCGAGCAGGGCTGCCGCCTTTGAGACGATCGTCACGTCGTAGAAATAGTAGGCAGTCGAGGTGAGTTCTACTGGTGACTTCGACTTCACCGGCACCCAGTCGCCAAGCCCCCAGGTGGTCGTCCCGCCCGGACTCACTGCCGTGATGTGGTCGACATATCGCTTCATGTGCTCATAGTTTTCGGAAAGCGCGCGTTTGTCGCCATAGAATAAATATAAATTCCAAGGGATAATGGCGATGGTGCTGGTCCAGTCAGGCCCGTTGGCCCATTCATAGCCCCAGCCGCCGGTGGGGATGATGGAGGGCAGGACGCCATTTGGCTGCTGCTCATCGCGGTGGTCGGCCATCCATTTCTCATATACCGTGATGCCGTCGAAGTTGTAGAGCCCCGTCTCCGAGGCGATGTGTGCGTCGCCCGTCCATCCGTTCTTCTCCCGCTGTGGGCAGTCGGTCGGATAGCCGAAGAGGTTTGACAGATAGGAGGCATTGGTGGCCCGCCAGATGGCATCCAGCGTCGGGTTGGACGACTGGAGGCGTCCCACCGCTGGCACATCGCTGTGCATGAAC